>Ga0098033_1000061_pt1 | contig 75544 bp, 68 predicted proteins | sample 1_EtaG_FD_75049 | JGI IMG/M metagenome (GOLD analysis project Ga0098033, IMG submission 75049) | Marine viral communities from the Subarctic Pacific Ocean - 1_ETSP_OMZ_AT15124 metaG | ecosystem: Environmental > Aquatic > Marine > Oceanic | place: Pacific Ocean | collected 2015-01-07
AAATTGCTTGAGTTGTGCTACATAAGATTCTTTTAAAATATCTTCTTCATTTAAATGAAGAGAATTTCTTATTGTTTCTTTAAGGTCTTTATTCGTAAAACTTGACATTAATGCCTCTCATAATCTTTAAATTCTTCACTAGGTATAAGTATTCTTTTACCGGGCCTAAAGCACAAAATCTTAAAATTAGATTCACCATCATTAGATAAAATTGCTATCACTGTATAGACCAATTTAGATTCTTTATGTCTTATCTTAAGGCCAGGCTTTATAATTATTCTTTTTTCATCACCTTTTCCTATAGAAACATCAAGGTTTTCGTGTTGAATTCCTTCAATAATCTTAATCATATCTTCTGCAGAAAAAACTTTCATTATCTGGCCTCAGGAAAGGAGGTAGACCTATCATATTCAAATAGTTCAAAATCCTTATCATATAAATTAAAAAATCTTTCTTTGATATTTGGAAAGTCTTCCCATGAAGACTCTCTACCTGGAGTAAAATTATGATAATTTTTATTTATTTTGGGCATAGTATCAAGCAGATGAATGATTTTTAGATCCTTTAGGTCAGATATCATTTTCTTTATATCTGTTTCAAGCCTATAGACATTCGTATTATCAGAATTATATAGGTGCATCGGGCATGGAACTGCACCGATTGTTTCAAAGTCGTCACCCACCTCTCTAATCCAGTCTTTCAAATATAAGTCTATCAATTCTGGCCACGATGACATCTCTAACTCTTTATTAAGGTTTTCTTCTAGCCACACATACCCGTAATTTATCTTTGCAATAAGGTTGGAGTCACTCCAGCTAGATGTAAAAATGCTTCCAATCTTATCTAAAACCTGATCCTCTGGCATGTCTCGAATGTCATGAATGCCTATTTTTTCAAAAAAACTAATAAAATCCTCAGGGTCAATTGAAGCACCCAGGCTTAACAATTCTTGAGCAGCTCGATCAAATTGATGAAGAATTGTCATTTGTAAATGTGAAACTACTCTAGACATTGGATTTCTAACAATAGAAAATTCAAAATCTACGTTTTTAGTCTCGTCCCACAGACTCCAAAACTTATAAGGTGCGTGACCGTGGCCTGAAACTCCTGGACAAAACTCCCGAGGCTCATTAATTCTATTCCACCCGTTAGATTCAAGCAGCTTTCTTACAGACATTCCTGCTGTCTTAGGAATATGAATGAAGTGAATCTTTTTGTCATCTCTCTGGTATACAGGCATAAATCTCTCTATCGTAAATTAAATATGATGTAGATTAACTAATATTTTCTAACAATGACTTCAGACTCTAAAAGTAGATCTACTCCTGACCTGTCTCTATATTCTTCATTATAGACAACTTCACTAATTCCAGAATTTATAATGGCTTTTGCACACATTCTACATGGTGAAAGAGTAACATAAAGTATTTTTCTCTTAGGGTTGTTATAGTCCATCTTTAACAGCGCATTAATTTCTGCATGTAGCATTCCAGATTCACCGGGAACATATGATTCAACCTCATTGGGTCCTCCAGAATGATTTCCATTATATCCTACTGCCAAAATCTGTGTGTTATCACCTGTTACAACAATAGCTCCAACTTGGTGACGAGGATCATAAGATCTTCGCGATATTGACTGTGCAAACTGCATCCAGATTTCATCCCATTCAGGCCTCATTATTCACATACTCCTAAGCGGTGAATCTATAAATCTATGTGAAAAGCTCCCATTAATCTCCATCTTTAATTTTGTCTCATACATGTAATTCGCACCTGGTTCACATGTAAGTTTTATAAAATTTTTCTGATGTAAGATGCAGAAATCGGCGCCTTTGATTTCCTGATCACCATCGCCAACCAGCATAGAATAGCAAGACCATCTACTGTCTGAATTTTTCACAAAATCATCTACTGCACTTCTTACACCTTGTTTTTTTGTATTCTTTCTAGGTGTTGTGTCTGATACATCTGAATAGTGCTCGTACTCGCTATAGTATAGATCTTTTTTTTCCCACTTTCCAAAATAATCATCACAAATAATTAGAGATGTTGGGTGACATAAGTCTTGAATCATTTCTAATTCTTTGGAGACTGTGTGATAATTGTGATCACCATCTACAAGAACTAGATCATATTTTAAATTCTCCTCTATTAGCACTTGTAAAAGGGATAAGCTATTTCCTTTTATCAGATTTACATTAGGACTATCTTCCAGCTGATTAACACTTACATTGAGCATTGCTGTAAGAGACTGTATAACAGAGTCTTGAATAACTAGATCAATTCCCTCGTATAGAAATCTGTTACACTCTAATGTTAAGTTGTGAATCAAAGGTATTGAAGTTTGACCTTTATCCACACCTATCTCTAGAATTCTGGGATTATCTATTCCTGATAAAAAAGACATTATTGGCTTTGCAAACGCCTGATACGACATTAAAAAACTCTCTCATAACAATTAGGATTCTTTATCATCAGCTTGCTGAGTCTCGCTGTCATCTGTCTCTTCTTGTCCTTGATCTTCTTTTGTGTCTGTCTCAAGCTCATCTAATATTGCCTCCATCTGATCGACTGCCTCTTCCTTGTCGACATCTCCTTTTTCTTCTAGGGACTGTCGAATCTCCTTGAGTGCCTCTCTTGCAGGTGTTGTATCAACTATCGGCTCATCAACTACATCAAATAGATCATCAACTATAGTTTCTCCTGATAGAGAGAATCCTGCAGCCTTTTTATGGCCGCCTCCCCCAAATTCCTTAGCTATTTCACAAACATCAATTGAATCATGAAATGATCTCAGGCTGACTTTTATATTTCTATTTTCATGATCATAATACCATATCACTGCAAAATCGCAATCTGGAGAAAGTCTAGCTCCAATCTCAGACATCCAGTGAGATGAGTTAACAACTAAAACATCCATGCCCTTGAACTTTCTAGGCTTCGCCTTTTCACATACTTTTTTAACAACAGTCTTAGAGTATGCCAAAATATATGATCCCCGCTTGACTGCATCATCAAAAACAGAGTCATCCTCAAACTTTAAAAATTCTTCAAATTCAAATGGGACCATATCAAACGCAGCAGAAAACTCTTTTGAATACTCAAGTTCCCACTTCCAAAGATCCCTATCTTCGATATACCGAATAAACTTAGGGGGCTCTTTTCCAGGATGAAAAAATTCCCATGCTAGCATCGCGCCACTCTTAGTCATATCAAAATGAGTATTAGAAATATCATGAAGCTCAATCATGGCGGACTTATGATGATCAATCACTATCAAGCCATCTGCCTCTTCAGTCATATTCTTTATCGTAGTATTATCATATGAAAAATCAAGAATTGCAACAGTTTTACCCGTAACGTCTGGTGGTAGAGATCCGTGCTTAGCAGGATAGTATTCAGCTTTTTTCCCCAAACACTTCCATGCTGAATATGCAGCTCCAAACCCATCAGAACAATCTGCATGATAAATTATAAGGTCGACACTGGTTGGCTCGATCATTTAGCTATCCTCGGACTGATTCATAAAGCTATGATGAAACCAGCATCTCGGTTCATAAAGTTCTGATCCACCAATAGATATTTCATTTAGATCGTCAAATTTTTTGTGTGTATAAAAGGCATCTAGCCCAGTAACTGTACAGACAGCAGGACAAACTTCAATCTTTGTGGCCCAAGGCATCATGTCACGAACTTCTTCAAAGACATTACCACTAGCAGATAATTGCAAAGATGATACAAGTATCGTCTTTCCCATTCTAAATAGCTTCAATAGAGCATCTGAAACACCGTCTATCATAAAAGCCTCATCTACAGCAACAACATCGACGTCACTGTGAACATTCTCCAATATATCTAATCCAGTTCCAACAACTTTTGCCTCAATTGTTCCACCACTATGTGTGCAAATTTCTCCCTTAGAATATCTATCATCTAGTCTTGGCTTGAACGCAGCAACACTTCTATTCTGATATTTGAACCTATCTATGTGAGCAAGTAGTCGCGTAGTTTTTGATCCAAACATTGGGCCTGTAAAAATTATAAATTCAGGAGCTCTTCTCATCACCTCTTCCATAGTCATCCTTTATTCTAAATGGAATATCATTTAAAAAATTTCCAATCTCTACTACTCTAGAGTTTTCTATAGCTGATATTCTATATGGGCACCTAGACTGAACATTGAGACTATCACCTACACCTAATCTTTCTGTCTTTAATGGGTGAGATTCTGGAAAATCTAGCGATAACTCATCGCCATAAGTTACATCTATACTTCCAGATATCACTATTAAAGATTCACATTTCTGTGGATTGAATTTTAAACTTGTTCTGTGTCCCTGTTCGATAAAAAGAAGCTTGCCATGCCCTGCCGTAAATGAAGACCAGCTATGCTCACGGCCCCACGGCTTTTTATTGATATTCCATCCCCTAGAAACCCATGCTGTCTTGATATCGTCATGCTCCATCTTCAAGTTCCCACCATTCAATTGTTTTCTCAATACCGTCCCAGAATCTAACTAGAGGTTCATATCCGAGCTCCTCTCTCGCTCTTGTAATATCAGCCTTTGTATGCATCACATCACCTGATCTCCACTCTGCATGCTGTATAACTGTATGTGAAAATTTACTTTTAAAATATTCAAGTATTTCGTTATTTGTTGTTCTATCTCCGCATGCAATATTATAACATCTCCCACCAAATACACGATCTGATGAAGCGGCAAGAATATTTGCATGAACAACGTTATCAACGTAGCATAAATCACGCGATTGAGTGCCGTCGCCGTCAGATCTAAGCGGCTTCATGTCTTTTGTTCTATGGCACCATGAAGAAACAGCTGTTGAATATGGTGAGTCTCCGTACTGGCCTGGACCAAAAACATTAAAATATCTTAGACATACAATATCCAAATCATATAAATTATAAAACATTTCTGCAAGATCTTCAATTGAACTTTTTTGCCACGCGTATGGTGACTTTGGATTCTTAGGGCTTGTTTCAGGAGTAGGGAGAGTATCAGCGCCCCCATAGACAGAAGACGAAGATGCCCAAACAACCCTATCAACACTTGATCTACATGCTTCAAATAATCGAACTGTCGATGAAATATTCACATCAGTCGTAATAGATGGATTTTCAACAGAATAAGACACACGAGGAACAGCAGCTTGATGAAAGATTACATTGTATCTTTGATTAATGATATTGCCTAGCACATTGGGATGAGAAAAATCTCCCTGAATGACGTGAACATCATCAACACTCCTATTTGTCTTTTCATAAAATGCGGGCAATAAATCTGCAGGTATAACTCTCAACTTGAGACCTTCTAATAGCTCAAGATGACCATTAGACATGTCATCTACTATATCAACTACCCATCCATCACTAACAAGCGATTTTGATAGGTTAGAACCAATAAATCCACAACCCCCAGTGACCAAAGCTCTTTTATTCATAAAACACCATCCTCTATCATTTTAACCAATAATGTGTGCAGAGTTTAAATTAAATCTTAATCTACACTTAATACATCCTATTCCAATTACTTTCCAGCATTTTGATGCCAAATAGTATAAAAATTTTAAATCATGTGGAAATGTCGTTGCAACATCTGTTGATCTTAAAACAACATTAAAGTCCATTATATTATTTCTTACTGCTACCTGTATAAAAGATATACATGATTTATCTGCGAATACGAACCTTCTGGATTCAAAACCCTCCACTCTATTATACTCATTTTCTCCAGAGAGCTCCATCTCAATTTTATGGATGAGACTATCATGAATCATGAAATAATATTCTTTTTCTGGCCCATAGGACATAGAAGACTCTGTAGACTCTTCAAACTTTCCATCATCATAAAGTGTGAATGAAAGCGGATAAGACTCATTAGAGATATTTTTTACAAATTCTGATACTTGATCAGAGACTTCTTTTAGCATGCACCTTTCAACGATATCTAGATATGCAGACAGCTTGCCCGCTATTTCACCTGTATCATCACCACCATATCCGGAAATATTTGGAAACTGTGATAAAAAAATATATGCATCTAAAAACTCATCATAGACTCTCTTTATTGATGAAATATCTTTGTGAATTTCATCACCCCTTTTTAAAAATCTATCCTTAACAGTTTCAAAATCTGGATATAAAAATACAAACCTATTATTGAGATTTGATATCTCAAGATGAAAATCAGACTCTAGGTTATCTAGATTTCTTTGATAAAGATCTGCAAATATTTTTCTTGAGATCTGTGATCTGTCATGAATATGCCGTCTATAGCCCGTGATATCATGAATCTTCCTAATCAGAGTTGTCTTTCCTGCACAATCTGATCCTTCGATAAATAAATTTTGCGTTGGAAATGTTAGCATTTAAACATCTATCTTTTTCATCTTATATGTAGAAGTTGAGTATCCCCATGTTTCATTAGAGGATATCTCTGCCAGCCATATTGTATACAGCTCTGGAATTTGATTAAACTTACTCCAGACACGAACCCACTTACTACTAGAATTATCGTCACAAACCCTCAGTCTATAAAATGTCTTTCCGTTCTTGGTCTTTTTTTCTATAATCTCCTCTATGCAAAACCAAGCTATTCCTTTTTCATTTCCCTTAAGAGAACTTACAGGTTTGACTTGAGCAGCATTTATCTTTTTCATTATTGATGACGGGAATATTATCTCTGAATCTACTCCTGACATCAAGTCAACCCCAAATGATATCTTAGACGATCTTTGCCAGTCAGGTAAATCATAAGACTCCCTTATCTTTTCAGGTATGAAGTCTGGAACTGCTCCTGTTTCTTTCATTAGTTTTTTTGCAGCTGTCTTTGTGATTCCATGGCGGCCCTTCTTGAGAAGGTCATAGTTTCCAACTATAATTTCGTGAAGCTGTCTGTGATTTTTAATCGTACCATTCGTCATCTCTTCTAAAGATCCAAAAGCCTCTACCTTACATAGAGAATCAAAACAAGTTTTATTCATCTTAGATGGCTTCCACTTTCCGTCCTCTGTAAACAGCAGCTGATCGATGTCTTTGAATGGCCTCCGATCTAAAATTTCTTGCACAGCAGCAGATCCCACACCCTTGATAGCTGTTAACGGCGGAACAAACCCGCCCCTTTCTTCAGAAAATACCCACACATCAGAAGATGTATTAATATCTGCCTGAAGAATTTTATACCCAATTGATTTAATTTCAGAAATAATTTTTCCAAATTTTGGAGAGCCGTTCCACGTCTGAAGACAGGTAGCTAGCCACTCCTTTTCATAATGTGTATGCATCCATGCAGAATAATAAGAATCTATAGCATACGCTACTGCGTGACTCTTATTGAAACCATACCCAGAAAAAGCCTCAATTGTCTCATAAAGAGATGTTGCTTTTTCTCTATCCATGTTGCTGACGGTTACTGCTCCATCAATAAAGTCCTTTCTAAGTTTAATGCGCTCCCCTACCTTCTTATCATTCTGGTCAAGAGACTTCTTAACAAGTGTTTTTCTCATCTTGTCAGAAGCACCCTTGTCGAATCCGGATAGCTTCTGTGCTATAAGCATAAACTGTTCCTGATATATAACAAATCCTCTACTTTCTGAAAGAATCTCCTCTAATACTGGATGATCATATTTAATAAGATTAAGATTTTGGCCCGCCTTTACATACTTCCTGTGAACATTAGCTGTGAGTGGGCCTGGTCTATAAATCGCTGTGATAGCAGACAGATCTTCAATACATCTAGGCTTGGCAGCTATGCAAAACTTTCTAGCGCCGGTGTTGGTAAATTGAAAAATTTGAACAAATCTACCTGCATGATAGATATACTCCCAGACCTTTTGATCATCTAGCTTGTGATATCTGCTGCTTAAATTCTCATCAAAAAATTTATTGATTTGATCAAAATTAGGATTTTCAACTCCCTGACTTCTAAGAATTAGTCTTATTGTGTCCTCAACCATCTTCAGGGTAGCAAGTCCGAGAAAATCAAACTTAAGAAATCCATTCTCTTCAAGATGTCTAAAGTTCATGCCCTCTGACCACGGTGTTTGTAGATCACCTCTCACCTTGATGACAGGCATGTTGTCTTCAAGATTTGGGCACACCAGCACGCCACCTGCATGTCTTCCAATACTTCTAATCTCCATGAATAGATTTTTAACATGCTCCTGTACTTTGGGATATTTTTTCATAAACTCCCTGTACGATTCACTATATTTTTCACAATCTTCATTTGTCAAAATATATGTCGACTTTTCCTCATGGTCTCCCATTGCGAGAGGCTGGACCTCTCTTTCAAGAGGATTTGTCATTGCGTTCACCTCATCAAAGGGAATACCATAGAACTTAGAGACATCCTTTATAAGAGACTTTAGTTTCAATGTATTAAAGTTTGAAACTGGAATTACAGAATCCTCTCCAAAAAGCTCCCTAGAAACATCAATAAGAACATCTCTATCCGCTACATCGGAATCTATATCTGGCCATGCAACCTTATGAAGACCTAAAAATCTCTCAAATAGTAGGCCATATTCAAGGGGATCTATGTGCGTGATACCCAAAATATAATTCACAAGGCTACCGCTTCCTGATCCTCTTCCAGGGCCCAATAGTGTTCTATTTCCCGCCTTTTCAAACACCTTTGTTAGAGTCAAAAAGTAGTTCTCGAATCCTAGCGCTTTAATCACAGAGAGCTCTTCTGTGACTCTACTAATATACTCTTGATTTTCATGCAAGCCGTGCTCAATCATTCTCTTCTTGACAAGCTTTATAAGCTGATTAATTGCGCTAACGTCTGGTGTGCTGAAATCTGGAAGTTTTGCTGAAGAATCAAACCAGACCTCTTCACACATCTGCCACGCTATGTCATGAGTTCTTTCAATCGCATCCTTAACAATCTCTTCACTGTCCTTATAGAAGTCATATTTTTCCCACTGATCCTTGAAGGCATCCCACATTTGGAATGAATTTTTAGGATAGAGTTCACATTTTAAATCTTCTTTACTAGGAAGCTCTGGCATGTCATCACCTCTTTGACCCATTCTTCCAAGAAGTCTATATAGCTCTCTAGCCTCCCATAAGTCTGGATGACAATAATGTGAATCAGCTGTGGCTATGAGCGGAATGCCTGTTTTTTCAGATAGTCGAAGAAGACATCTATTTGTGAGATCCTGCGCGGGAAATCTATTAAATTGAATTTCAAGAAAAAAGTTTTCTTTTCCTACAGCATCAATAAATCTGTCTGTGGAATTTTCAAGCTTTCTCATGACGCTGTTTAAAATAACGGGATCATCAACGAGCTCTGGAGCTAAATCTTCAAATGACTTATCTGGAAAGTGTTGAAAAATTAATCCCGACATCCTTCCGCCAACACATGCTGTGGATACAACAAGCCCTTCACTATGCTCCTTGAGCATCTTAAAATCTATTCTAGGAAATCTGTAAAATCCATATTTAAATGATTTTTTTATGAGCTTGAATAAGTTTTGAAGGCCAGTAAAGTTTTTAGCTACGACAACCAGATGATACCTTCTCTTCCACTCGGGATAGCTTTTTCCTTTAGATGACTTTGACTCAGACTCATTCTCAATAATAAGCCCTTCTGTTTCTTCGCCAGAATCATCTGTTTTTAAACTCTTCTTATTTATCTTTTTAAGCCTGACATTTTCTCTATGTTCCTCATAGTCATCTCTCCACTCGCTTAATGAATCTACGAAGTAGAATTCACATCCATAGATGTGTCGATAGTCTACACCCTTATTTTTTAATTTTTTAGAATATGTGTGAGCATGAGCAGCTGAATTCATGTTACCATGATTTGTCAACGCAAATGCATTCATACCGTTCTCCAAGATAAAATCGATATGCTGGTTAGGATAACCTAGCCCATCGTATACACTTGAACCATCATGTGCATGCAATCCAACAAACTGTTTGGGAATAGAAAATTTATTAAAATCTGACATTAATTACCTATTCCTAGTGTACCACGATTTTGTGATATTTACACGAAATGAGTAATACTAAGAATTTTAAATTAATCTTCTAGACAAACTGTTTCAAGAATAATACGCGTGACATTGTATGGGTCACAATTAGAATTGGGACGACGATCTTCAAGGTACCCACATCCATCATTGTTCACATGTCTTGGTATTCTAATACTAGCTGTTCTATCTGAAACACCCCATTTAAACTCTTTATACGAGCATGTTTCATGCAATCCTGTAAGCCTTAGCTCTAATCCATCGCCGTATGCATCTAAATGTTTCTGTATATTGTTTCCAATTTTTTTACATGCCTGCTCTATATATTTTATTCCGCCGGGAGCTCTCATCTTCCCTGTGCTAAAGTTAGTATGACATCCGGCTCCATTCCAGTCGCCCATCATTGGCTTTGGATCAAATGTAACTGTTAGTCCATAAGCTTCTGATATCTTTAGCAGGAACCATCTAGAGATCCATAGCTGATCTGATACATCAACAGGACCCACACCTGGACCTCCTATTTGGTATTCCCACTGACCAGGCATTACTTCAGCATTTGTGCCCGTTATATCCAGTCCTGCCCATAGACACGCATTCATATGATCATCAGATATGTCACGACCAAATGATCTATCCCCGCCAGCACTACAGTAGTAAATTCCTTGAGGTTTTGGGTATCCGCCCTCTGGAAACCCAAGAGGTCTTCCACTCTTTATAACCGTGTATTCCTGTTCAATTCCAAACCACGATTCTGATTCGTGAGTTTTCCCGTCTATTTTCTCTAAATCACTTCTATTATTCGTAATATGGGGACTACCATCTCCATTCAAAACCTCGCACAGTACAACGAATGCTAGGCTATCGCCTCTTACAGCGTCTGGAACCACTCTCACTGGTAACAATAAGCAGTCAGAATCAGATCCGCTTGCCTGGCCGGTGGATGATCCATCAAACCCCCACTCAGGAAGCACCTTATGATCAAGATCATTTCTTAATTTTAAAAAATCAGACTCAGGTAGAGTATGAACCCTTACCTTAGACCTAAGACCCCATGGCTTGAATCCATCTATCCAGACATACTCAAGCTTTAGCTTTACTAGACCACTTTTTGTCATTCAATATTTCCATAATACGGTTCAAATAGAAGCTCACCAGACTCCTTGCACCGTGATAGATAATCATCGAGATCATCAAAAGATGTGCAAACCTTGACACCTGACTGTGCCAGCATGAGATTAAACGTAGCTCCTTCAGGCAGGCCTGCACAAAAATACACTAGCGGCGTATTTGAATTGTATGCGACTCCTGCTTCAAAGATGCTTCCCATATCTTTGTCACGTGTGTTACAGATTACAAAATCATTTCCAAGGATGTGCTTGACATTTCCTTCGAACGTATCCTTCTGTGTTTGAAGATCAGCTGTTGGGGGACAGACAAAAAAATCTTTTGGTGAAAAATATCCAAATTCATTCTTTGTTAAAGTCTTTTTAATCATTTCAACTTCTTCAAATGCGTCAGGTGTGAACCAAGAACTAGCAATATATGCCTTCATTTTTTCTCCGAGCGGGTTAATAAATCAATTATATGCAATAGTATTTCTATTTTTAAAAATGTTATGCATTAAATTTCTTTTGATGAACTTTTTTTCTCATCCAGTCTTTCCACGTATCAAAGATAATATTCTTTTCATAGTCGCTTATAAGACCTTTATCCTGATATCTATTTAACAATATATAAATTCTCATATTAAAATCTTTCAAATCTTTAGAATTCTGAATGTACCCTCTTACATGAGATGGAATCTCTTTTGGTTCTAAAAGATATTTGGCAAAATCTCCCTCCACAGAGCTGGGAGAGTTTATAAAATCATAATAATCATCATCTCTTCCGTGAGCTATAAACATTTGATCGGATCCCTCACCCTGCGTTATATGCTCTAGCTCATGTCTCACAGTATTTGATACCTCATCTCTTAGCTTAGAGTACTCACTTAAATTCAAATCTGAAGGAATATCTACTGAGACATATAATCCTATGTCATGGATTCCCGTCACATCCTTGTCAGCCCCGCTCACATTAAAATCTTCTGTGCCCCTATTAACTTGAACCACTATATAGACAGTTGTATCAACTATATCATCAGATATGTCATGTGAAAAACCTTGTGACTTCCAATCCATGCTTAGTGGAATATTTCCGGCAACAATTTCAACAAATTCAGATGTCTCGTCGCCACCTACATCATAAGAAAAATCATCTCTAGTTAGGGCAGACGAAGGAAGTCTTGTTTCCTTTCCATGAATAACTCTCATAATATCCGATGTTATCATGTTGGTAAATGAATGCAGTCTTTTAGACTGTGTCTTTCGACCTTCGAGTAGCATTTCTCTAATGTATTCTTTTAATAGCTTCACTTAGATACATATTATTCACATTCTATGAAAAACATCTATCTTTCATTTTGATATTTAAATCTCATTCTGTGAATGTCATCAAGTATTTTTGCCCATAGTGTTTCAAATACTGTATAGCCGCCGGGATTGTTTGTTCCATTGATCTTTTCTCGAGTAGACTGATAAATTGTATCCTCAGGATGATAATCAAACTTATCATTTTTAGGCTCGGGCCAATATAGATTTGTTCCCTTGCTAGTCCACTTTCCTCCTTCTTGAACCCTAAAGGTTTTTATATAATGCATATCCGGCTTGTTAAAGTCAATAGCTACAGATGCCTCTGGAAGAACCCTGATAAGTTCTCTAGCCATATAGCCTGCAAGAAGATTATCAGCGGCAGGTTGAATCTGAACATCCTGCCGTTGCCTTATAAATCCAATCAAATCTTTAAGATTCATTCTCATTAAATAAAATGATGTCATACACTTAGGAAGGATCATTCTTGCATCCATCATTGATACACTTTTGCTATCCGTCATGTCTGCATATAGTTGTTTTGATTCCAATACTAGATTTTTCCACCTTTCTAAAAATTCTGGAGAATTTTCAACAGACTCTGGAATCACAGCAGGATCGTCCCGTAGGTCTCTGTCTCCCGTGCATTGTGCAGCAAATGATCCTGCTCTATGCCTAATGATATGTGTCACTTCTTGAAATGATAATCCACTTAATTTAAACGTAAAGCTAAGACATTCCATGGGAGTTGGCAGTGCCCTGAATGATAAAACATCTTCCAGATTTTTGGATAGATCTTTTCTAGATGTTCCGACTGGGTTTGTTTCATCATGATGATCAGCCCATGTTGCCTTCACATATTGCCAGGCGACATTAAGAGATTGCTCTCTTGTAGGATGATCAACTAACTCGACCTTTAAGGCCTTGAGATTATTGTAAAATTCTGTGTTTGTATCTTGACCAAACTTCAAATCCATGGGAAGAATAATTGGTTCGAGATCATAATTAACTGGCATTTTTTCTCCTTATTTCTATATTATACCAAGCTATACAAGTGTTTTTATCATATCATTTAAATTTTTAGGATCTTCATATACATGAATATTTTCTATATTCCACACTTCTGAATTATAAGAAAGCTTCGGAAGTAAAACAGGAATTCCATGCTTGGCATATTCTCCTGCATGCTTTGGAGAATCATCAACAGCACATACAACTGATCCAGAATCAAAATATTCAGACTGAGTTAACCACCTATACTTTTCGGCGCTAAAGTCAAGTCTGTGATAATTCACTTGCAACTTTTCAAGCCAGAAATATGTATCATACCTACAAATGGGATTTTCATCAGGTCTAGCAGTTAAAATTTGAATCCAAAATCCATCATTTGAAAGAGAGTTAATTAGCTTTATCATTTCTTTATTAGCTTCAATGTCTCTAAGCCCTCTATGATCAATAAATCTTAAAAATACTTCTTCAGGATTATATCCTGCATTTTTAACTTCAGTCGTTGTATAATATTCAGATGAATTTTTATCAGCCTTGATACCATATTTTTCATCTAGCCAGTCAATAAAGCCTGATCTAAACTCTGAAATTACATCATCTAGGTCAAAAATAATAACTGGCTGACCATTCCACTTATTTTGTGTTGATTTATGTCTGGCGTGTAAAAACAAATCCTTATCCTCGAATGCACTCATAAACGTCTCACTTGAAATATCCCATAAATTCAGAATTGCAAGAAGATACCTGAAGGCGTCAACTGATTCATATGTTATTTTATTTAAGTCTACTTCCTTTTTAATATTTCTATGATCTTTAAAGTTAATTCCAGAAATAAGATCGCTAACCTCAGAATGCAGGGCCAATGATAAAGATTTTGTTATCTCTTCTTTTTCTTCTATAGAAAGACTACTATCATAAAATATTTTGTTAAAATCTTGTTGCCTTTCAAATAATCTCTTTAAATCAAAATTCATTATTTATTCTTATCATGAATAATTGTAACATCACTTTGCTGATTTTTATTATAATTTTTAATTGACTCTATTAATGACGCTGTATCGCAGTTACTGAAAACCATATACCCAGATGAAATGGATAATCTTATTATTCCGCTATGACTGTCAAAGTTCAAAGACTCTATGATCTCGATTAGCGCTTTAATAGAATCAAATGTAAAAGCTTTATCAGATTCCTTATGAAAAAAGGAGCCTGGCTTAATATCCGTTCCTAAGTCTTTCATGAATAACTTCATCCTTTTTAAGATATGATTCATAAAGATCAGTTGAATTAAATCCTGCAAGAATTATAAGAGAGAAAAAGTAATTAAATGCATCAACAATTTCTTCTAAAAACTCATCTTTGTCAAATTCAATATTTTCTGTTGATCTATGGGGTTTCCAGTTTTTAAGATGCTGAAGAGCCTCAAACATCTCTTCAACGCCTCTTAGAGCTATATCTCTGCAATATTGCTGACTATTTTTATTTGATAGATCAACCGGCCATTCCAGGTTATCATTCGGATATTTTTCAATAAGCGAATTCATAAATGACTCTCTTAACTCAAACATATGTCTTAGACTGTCTTCATTATCTTCTTCACTGGAGCCCGAAAAAGATTTATTATCTTCTTCGACAGCACTGTTTTTAATAAATGATTCTCCCTTGACAGCGATTCCCATTCTATTTTTTTCCTAGATTCTCAGCTTTTTCTAAAAGACCTTGAAGTTGATTTTCTCCAACCTCTCTATACTCGGGTGTCAAAGCTAAGTTTTGACTATTATTTTCTGACTCTGTTACTCTAATCGTTCTGAGGTTGTCAACGACATCTGTTCCAGTTATTATTGCTAGCTGGACTAGTTTTGCAATTTGAGCAATGACTTCATCTGATAGTTTATAAGATTTCATATATTCTCCAACATCTACACTTGATTATAAACAATAGATCCTAAGCTGTATTCCTATTATTAAAACCAGGAAAACATCCTGTCTATATAAAATATAATAATATAGGAAGAAATGTTCAATGAAGAGAGTCATAATATCTGACACGCATATTGGTAGTAAGTTTTATAAATCAAACGATCTATTAAAATTTCTAAAATCTGAGTCTTATGATGAGCTCATTTTGGCTGGAGATATTATTGATTTCATAAAAATTCCCGTCTTTACAGAAAGATGTATGGAGATTATTGATGCAATTGATGTAGATAAGAATATCATCTACGTTGTAGGAAACCATGATGAAAGCCTTGTCGGGCTTGTTGGAAAAAAATTCTTCAATGTAACGTTTTTAAAAAGATATGATTTTGAAGACGGTGATAGAAAGTTTAGAATCGAACATGGTGATGAATATGATAGAGGTGTTCTTCATAATAGAATATTTGTTAAAATTCTCTCTGTGATACAGAGCATTCTGGAATTCACATTTAACTTTGATCTCACGACATGGTGGACAGAAAAGCAAATTAAAAAACACCAACTAAGAAGCATCATCCACATTTTACGACATCACCCTAAGATTGACGTTTTTATTATGGGACACACACACATACCCGAAGCTATTATATGGATCAACGAGGATCAAGAAATAAAGACATACATCAACGCAGGAGATTGGGTTACACACCAAACGTATGTTACAGTTTCAAACGGCATAGCAAGATTACAAAAATTCGACGGCTAGTCATCGCCTGCGTTTTTGCCTAGAGGCAGCCCGTGCATGTTCATCTCTAATATCAATATCAGGATTTTCTCTCAATGTTCTAACAACATGACTCAATAATTTCATTAGCATCTTTACATCTGCAAGAGCATTGTGCCACTCATCCGTAGATATTCCATAGGCAGACGATACGACACCCATAGAGGCAGAATAATATTTTCCCTTTTTAATCTTTTCTAAAAACTCTCTTGCAGACTGATCATCATGCTGATCTTTTAGTGTTCTAAGAAGAGGTATTAAAAATAATTGCATTATTCTCATAGTATCTATTACTGGATATCTATCTGGTTGTCTATCCGATCTAACAGCTACAAACTTCATATCGAACGATGCATTTTGTGCCACCAGTACGGGATTTGAAAATGAATCCACGAAATCTAAGAATCCATCGATCACATCCTGCTCTTCAAAATACTCACGCCCTCTTTCTCCATAGCGAGTCATTGAAAGAATCTCAGGAGCAGTCATCCTCCCGCGGCGAGCTTTTATCTCTTCAGGAGGCATCTCTTTATGTTTGGATAGTCTTTCAATACTTTTAGGCTCCAGCTTTACCTTCTCATTAAATGTTCCAAGAATTTTAGGATCAGTATTCCAATTTCCCGGGCTTACAGCAACAGCTCCTATTTCAGTTAATTGTTGATATTTTGGATTAAACCCTAATGTCTCTGTATCGAAAAAAATCCACGTATTATCTCTAAACCCTTCTAAAAATGATAGCACGTCTGAAATAGACATTCCAAAATATTTGGATTCTCTCAATACAATATCTGATATAAGAGATCTAAGTGCTCTTTTTGTGATAATCATATGATACTCATCTTATATTTATTAAGAGCTGCACACATTATCAAGCTAATAAAACACCCGCTTAAGAAATTCGTGATAATCATTAAGTGCATGATCAGACGGCATAACAGATCTCCACTCTCCCAAGCAGAATATCCTATAGGCATCAGATCCATACTTTCCGATCCCATAGAGAACATCTGGACTATATCTCCAATCCTTATTGATGTAATCATCAGACATTCTAATAAGAGACTTAGATCGTCTTTCTGATAGCCCTAACGGCTTTATCATATCTCTTATTTCACTAGGATCTGCACTTGATGCAGATACTGGATCTGGATATTTCTCAAAAAATTTCCACATATACGGTTCTGCATCTACCCTTCTAGTAAGATTGCAAAATATACACGCGACAAATATTTTCCATGGATCTTGCCATAGATGCTCTTGAATTAAATTAAACGGTGATCTCGGCGGCGACCATTTCATCTATCCTCCATTTTAATAAGGATACATTGTAAAAATGAAATTTACATTCGTCTATCTTAGGTCTCTAAACCAGAGATCTTCATATTTTTCAACTCCGCAAACACAACTATTTGGTGTGACCTCTCTAACTACACCAAAATCAAGCATTCCATTTTTAATCTCTATAGAAAACAAACACGCAGACTGACATGACTCTATGGTTAGTGGATCTATCTTTTTATTAAGAATAACATATGATACGCTATAACAAACAATAGCGACCATTAAGACCTTACATAATGAACCTATCAAAAACCGCTGTACACGTTCGCTAGAATGATCATCCGTTACGTCTTTCATTATTTATATTTTCCTTGATGTACTTGATAAAGTCCGCTATGTCTCTAGGAACTTTCACGTATGTTTCATCTCTTTTAGAATACATCCACTCGTAACCGATTACTGAATCAATTGCATCGTTCTTTTCTTTTTGTTTATTTTTCTTAAATTCTTGAAAATTAACAACCCCATCAGGATAAATTTCCTCATACTCTACATCTACAAAATCTACATCTATTGAATTACTCTTAATAATTGACAATTCTTTTATATCTGTCTTGCTATCTTTGATCGCGCGAGGCTTTTCGATAAATCTTCCCATTGTAAAAAAGATGCACGAAAAAATACATAAAAATGAAATTAAAAATAGAATGTCCATCTCTATCATATTACTATCTTCCTTCAATAATAGGTATTTCGCTTTTAAATAAATCAAATCCAATTGACATATGAATAGCAACAACACAAAGATAAGCCATAAAGACTGGCAGAACAAAAAGCTTAGCTGTCTTAGCCATTTTAAGTCTCCATATTAAAAGAACGCACAGTGAAACAATCGTTAGCTTAGCTATGATAAAGAATGAAGACCCCACCCCTAAAAGGCTAGCCATAAGCGGGTTGATCTCACTAGCTATACCAGTCGACACCCAAATTGCTGTTGCTACGGCATCTATGAGATTCATTATTAGAATTCCCGATAAAAGATGCACGATCTTTATTTTTCTTAGCTGCTGTTTAAATGCCCTAAGTATGCTATAGTCCCCTTATTATAACTATAATAAGGATTGTAAAATTTCTAAAGATTAAAACTGATCTTCTTCTGTGGATTCGTTTAAAGCTAAAGTAGAAGATTCACCTTCACTAATTATCTCTCTAACTGCATCAAAGTATCCTGTTCCAACCTCTCTCTGGTGCTTTGTTGCTGTATACCCAAAGTGCTCAGACATCATCTCATTATCTTGGAGCTCTACATATGCACTCATCGCATAATCCTTATATTTTCTAGATAATTCAAACATAGAGTGATTAAGGGAATGAAACCCTGCGAGTGTTACAAATTGAAACTTATATCCCATCTTATTCAACTCATCTTGAAATATTGATATAGTAACTTCGTCAAGATTCTTTCTCCAGTTAAACGATGGAGAGCAATTATATGCAAGTAGTTTTCCAGGATATTTTTCATGAATAGCATTAGCAAACTTTCTAGCTTCATCAAGATCTGGTGTGGAAGTTTCACACCAAAGAAGATCAGCATACGGAGCGTATGCTAGACCTCTAGATATAGCCTGATCTATTCCGCCAGTAATTCTATAGAAACCCTCTCGTGTTCTTTCTCCTGACATAAATTGATGATCATATGGGTCTATATCAGATGTCATAAGCTTAGCACTATTTGCATCAGTTCTAGCTATAAGCACTGTAGAAACACCCATGACATCAGATGCGAGCCTGGCAGCTTTTAAAGTTTTAATAAATTGAGATGTCGGAACAAGAACTTTTCCTCCAAGATGGCCGCACTTTTTTTCAGAGCTTAGCTGATCCTCAAAATGAACTCCGGCGGCACCTGACTCTATCATTGCTTTCATTAACTCATATGCGTTTAAGTGACCTCCAAATCCAGCCTCTGCGTCAGCTATAATTGGAACCATCCAATCACAGCTTCTAACTCCTTCAACGCTTTCAATCTGATCAGCCCTTTGAAGAGCCTGATTGATTCTCTTTACCACGCTTGGAACACTATTGGCAGGATATAAACTCTGATCTGGATACATATGACCCGACAGATTAGCATCTGCTGCGACCTGCCACCCAGAAAGATAAATAGCCTTAAGCCCAGCTCGAACTTGTTGAACAGCCTGGTTACCAGTCAGCGCTCCTAATGCAGAAACACTTTCTTTCGAAAGCAAAAGATCCCATAATTTTTCTGATCCCTCCTTTGCCAAAGAGTACTCTATTCTTACTCTACCCCTAAGCTTATCGACATCTGACTGACTCCACGTTCTTATTGTGTTTTTCTTATCATTCATCATTAAAGTTTCTCACCTTATATGTTCATAAGCATCTATTGTTAAAAATTTAGGTAATTCATCTAAAAATACCATTTCTCTAAATAAACTCACAGATTCATCAAATTTTCCGCTATTAAATCTATCTGATCCAACTTCTCTCTCTATGTTCTCGAGGACTTCTGAAATCTTTCTATTGATCATGTGTACATCTATTATCTCACCAGACTCTACAGAGCAATTATGTTTTCTCCATTGCCACACCTGTGTTCTTGAAATCTCTGCTGTAGCTGCATCTTCCATTAAATTATAAAGAGGAACACATCCATTTCCTCTTAGCCAAGATTCAATATATTGAATCCCAACACTTAGGTTATGATACAAACCTTTCTCAGATATAGATCCTAATGGCACCCTAAGCAGATCTTCCCTAGAGGCCTTGTGTCCTTTTGAATTATTTATCTGATTTGAATTTGGCATATACGAATCAAAAATTTCCTTTGCCACCTGTATTAGTCCTGGGTGAGCGACCCATGTTCCATCATGCCCTAAGAGAACTTCCCTAAGTTTGTCCTCTCTAACCTTTTTGATAGCTGCACTATTTCCATCTTCATCGTTTTTAATTGGAATCTGCGCAGCCATTCCTCCCATAGCATGTGCACCCCTTTTGTGACATGTATGAACTAAAAGCTCAGAATAAGATTTCATACAGTGAGACGTCATGGTGACCTGATCTCTATCAGGAAAGATTCTTTCGTTATGATTTCTAACTGTTTTTATGAAGCTAAAAATATAATCCCATCTTCCACAGTTAAGACCCGCAGAGTGATCTTTAAGCTCATAAAGAATCTCATCCATTTGAAATGCTGCAGGAAGAGTTTCAATTAGAACTGTTGCCTTAATTGATTTTCTAGGAATATTTAGTCTATCCTGTGTCCAGTTAAATACGTCATTCCACCACCCAGCTTCAGAATGATGTTCTAGTTTAGGAAGATAGAAAAATGGACCTCTTTTTCTTTCCAAAAGAATTTTAGCATTATGAAACATAAATAGCCCAAAATCAAAAAGTGAAGCTGGAACTTGATTACCGTCTACAAGAAAGTGAGATTCTTTTAAATGAAGCCCTCTAGGGCGGACAAATAAAACAGCATGATCTGAATTAAGTCTATATGTTCCCTTTGTTGGATGTTCATAAGATATTGTTTCTCTTACAGCATCCTTCAAATTTAACTGACCATTTATGATATTTTCCCACGTTGGAGAAAGTGAATCTTCGAAGTCTGCCATAAAAACATTTGCACCAGAATTTAATGCATTTATAACCATTTTTCTATCTGTTGGACCGGTTATCTCAACTCTTCTATCAAGTAAGCAACTAGGAATCTCAGATATTTTCCACTTCTCGTCTCTTGTATCTGCTGTATCAGGTGAGAAGTCCGGAAGATATCCTACATCATAAAAATTTTGTCTTCCATCCCTGCTGCGTAAAAGGTCACCCAGTTGATCCCTAAATTCTCTTATAAGATCATGTAAAAAAATCTCCGCTTCATCAGTCAAGACATCTTCAATTATTTCACTTATCATTTATTTTATCTTTCCCTATCTGGGCAATAATTAACCAGTGTTTTTTTCACATCTTCTAACATAGTCTTTAAATCTAGCCCGGCGCAATCAATTTTTGTTTTAACAAAATTATAGTGATTAACAAACCCATTATATTTACCCTTTACGCATTGATCGTAAACTGTTGTACACAGCTCTCCGTCACTATTTAATGGACACACAAGTGGAATTCCAATTCCAGTATGAATTGCCTTCCAAAGAGACCTTAAAGCTTCAAGCTGAACTGGATAAAAATCTAAAAATGGTTTGAGTTTTCTTCCATGAACGTGGCCGTTCTCTTGAATAGGTCGTTCACCATGTCCGTGTTTAACATACCAGTCTTGATATTTTGTGTAATAAGCATTAGAAATCTCTACTCCAATACCTTTTGCATTTCCTCCGACACCGTTGCTAATTCCCGCATGCCATGCCTTGTGCTGAGTATCTAGCATTTGAAAAATTGTCCCATCGTTATCGATGAGAAAGTGAACAGATATTCCCCGCCTATTTAAGACCTTGGCACAGGAACCTGCGCTTAGACAGACATCCCAGTGATTTACAAACATCGTGGGCTTTCTATCAGGCTTTCCTGCGTAATTTGTATAACACCCATCTTTCGATTTATATCCGCCCGACTCATCCCACAAAATAACCTTATCCCACTCGATAGGGATAAAATGGCCATTATGAACTATATGCTTATCCCCCATCTTGTAACTCTTCTTAAGCGGAAGAGCGTCCATCCAGTCAGTTATGTTTGTCTCTCTTTCTGTCCATACCCGGCGATATGTAGCCGGACCAACCAATCCATCAGATTTAAGGCCCATATTTTTTTGCCATTTTTGAACAGCTTTAACCAAAAGAAAATCAAATTCTTCACAGCCGAACCAGGAAGGATCCCATCCAAGGCTATCTGCACTTGATTTATTATAAAAATCCTTGTCCATTAATGCTCTCCATTCATTCGAAGTCTATATCTACTGATATGTTTATATTCAATTTTGGAACCCTAATCTGGTTTGCCAACCCATGCTTTTTACACTCTGTTGCATCTAAAAACCAGTCAGCATGCCCCTTTTTATGAACTAATTTTAAAAAATAATTGTCTCTTTTTCTACAATTTCTAGCCATCATAGTATAAACTTTTTGATTTAATCTCTCTGTTTCTTCAGCTGAGGCTTTTATCTCTTCTACCTTTCCTCGCTCCATAGATGATACATCATGAATCATTACTGTGGAGTCTGGATCCATAAATCGAAGACCCTGTTTACCAAAACTAAATAAAATTGCTCCGCAAGACATTGCCTTTCCTTCAACAATTGTGGCGACAGGAATATCAGAATTATTGATTGCGCTTATCATGGACATAAGTGAATAAACTTGTCCTCCATATGAATCAATAATGACAGGAATTACAGACTGACCCGTATTATGAGCTAGTGCAATGTGCTCTTGAAATTCCTTTGCAGATTTTTCATCAAATTTATTAACAGTTATGATAACTGGATTCTTTCTTAATTCGACCTCTTTAATAAGAGGAGATATTTTACTAACCCACTTCATTATACCACCTAGAAAGCAATAGACTCGCCGCACTCGCACGTTCGTGTCTTGGATTTTCAAAATGATCTAAAACTTTATCTGAGTACACCATTTTATCTCCTTATCTATGTATTATCCACACTTTCCAAAACCACACGCTGTGCATGTTACACAGCCCTCCTGATATCTTAGTGTATCTTCTGCACTACAATTTCCACATGACGTCTTTCCAGGGACTGTTCCATCTTTTATGTAATTTTTAAGAACTCTAGCAATCACCTTTGAGAAGGAAAACATATCCATCTCTACATCTTTTTGAAGCTGTTCAACCACATAGTTGATCCTCGCTCCATGTCGAAGGGCGAGGGATATCGTCCTTGTATAGCCAGCATGATTAGGATTATCAAAGACTGACACTATGTCCTTGATCAAAATCTCTTCACCATTCTTTCCAATCTGGAGATCATATCTAGAATTCTTGGTCTTGTAATGATGTTTTATGATAGTTCCTTTCCTATATTTCCTGGGGATCTCTATGTATTTTTGTAAGCCTCCCATCACTTCATAGGGGCTACCATCCATCAATCCTACGAGAATTGTCCACGCCTGACCTTTAATTGTTGCATGATGGATTTGACATGGCAATTCTCCAGGCCTGACAGGAGCATCATGAGTTTTAAAGGCATTCTTTTCTGATCTGACTAATACTCCGGTTCTGCTTCCCTCTCTATAGACGGTTACTCCCTTGCATCCTAGCCTCCAGCCTTGCATATAGATGTCCTTAATTGTGTCAATAGATGTCTCAGAAGGAACATTTGTTGTATTTGATATTGCGTGGCAGACCCACTTCTGTGCTGCTGCTTGCAGCTTAACCTTAGACACCCAGTCTATATCATCTGTTGTAGACTTCCAATAGGGAGAATCTTCTACCTCAGTTTTTCCTGTTGCGTCCATCCATTTTTTAAATCCATGATGATAAACATCATATTCCTGCCACCGGTCTCCAACATCATCTATAAAATCTACTCTGCCACCTGCATCACTTTCAGTAAGCTTCTTTCTTCTAGTATACTTCAAGAGATAAGCTGGCTCAATCCCAGACGTTGTTTGCGTCAATACGGAAACTGACCCTGCCGGTGCTGTTGTCGTGAGAGCTATATTTCTTCTTCCATATTTCTCATTCATATCTAGAAGCTTTGGATTTTCTTCCCATATTCTTCTTAAAAATGGATGATATGTTTCCTTTCTAAAATCGTGAACTGGAAATGCTCCCCTCTCTTTTGCAAGAATACAAGAGGACATATATGAATTTATACAAAGAGTCTTATAGATCTTTTCAACAATATCAATGGATGCTTTAGATCCGTATCTTACATTAAGTGCGGCAAGCGTATCACCAACTGAGGTCACACCCAATCCTGTTCTTCTTCCGCGCCGGGCTCTATCTTTTATCTGTTTCCACATATTTTTTTCATTTAGCTTAACTATGTCAGGCTCAGGATCAGAGTTAATTTTTTCAAGAATTTTATCTATCTGCTCTATTTCAAGATCAATCATATCATCCATTAGTCTCTGTGCTTTTTGCACAACCTCAGACATTTTCTTAAAATTAAATGCTGCACTATCACAAAATTCATCATCAACAAATGAAGAAAGATTTATCAACATCAGCCTACATGAATCATATGGAGATAAAATTATTTCTCCACATGGATTTGTAGAAACAGACCCAAATCCTTCATTTTCATAAATGTCAGAAGGTGTAAGCTGTTTTGCATTATCCCAGAAGAGAATTCCCGGCTCTGCAGAAGCATGAGCTGACTCAATTATATCATTCCACAATTCTTTAGCTTTAGCTCTATCCTTTATCTTAGGTGTCTCTTCATCAACTGGCCATCTTAATTCTACATCTTCATCATCTACAACAGCATTCATAAACTCATCTGTTATTTTAATGGATATATTAGCACCTGTTACTCTTGTTAGATCTCTCTTAATCTTTATAAAGTCTCTAATTTGAGGATGGTGAACAGAGATAGTAAGCATAAGTGCTCCGCGACGTCCGCCCTGAGCCACCTCCCTGCAAGAATTTGAAAATCTATCCATAAAAACTTCAATTCCATCTGTAGTCCTCGCACAATTTCCTGTTGACTGTCCTTTTGGTCTAATTGTCGATATATCAAATCCAACTCCTCCTCTACGTTTAGCTATTTGAACAAGCTCTTGATCGGTTTTTAGAATTCCACCATATGAGTCATGCGGAGGCTCTATCACAAAGCAATTAGATAAAGATTGAATTTGAAAATTATTTCCAATTCCCGCCATGGGACTTCCCTGAGGAACTATGTATTTGAAATCTTTTAGAAGAGAATATATCTCATCTTCGCTCATTGAATTTTCATACTTTCTTTCAATTCTAGAAAATTCCTTTGCTATTCTCTTGTGCATGTCATCGGGAGTTAATTCATAAAAATTTCCATCTCTATCACAAAGCGCATATTTTGTAGCGAATACATTTGCAGCGAGCTCATCTCCATCAAAATACTTTACGCTTTCATTAAAAACTTCATCGAAATTATACACGCTCGCTCCCATTCCTTCTAAAAATTTATCACACGGCTGTGTCGCCGTTAACCTCTTTCCACTTATCTTTCAATAACTGCTTCATTGAGTTACTATCTGTCTCAATAACATCACCTAGCGTCATTTCCTCTGCATTTTCTACTACAAATAACTTTGATATAGATGTGTCCAGGTGAATAGGAAATAACACGCCATCCCTTCCGGCTCGATTTTTTGCTACAAATAGCCTACCGCAACCTGATGCCTTTTCAGTGGGCTTTCTTGAAATAGAAAGGACTATATCTGCTACCATAGCTTTTCCATACGCCTCAGACATATTTTCTAATCCAACAATTGAAGAATTAGCTGCATCTCTATTAGCTTGAGATGCGGTCCAGACTGGAACATTTAAACTCATAGCCAAGTTTCTAAGTTCCTCATATATAAGTTTTAATTCATGTCGCAAAGATTCAAACTTCCTAGTAGCCTTCATGATATCTGCATAATCAATAATTATCAGGCTGGGAACGAAAGACTTGAGTAAAAGCTTTTCAATGTGACTTTTAATTGTTAAAACGCTAGGATACCCTGTTGGGTATTCCTTAATGATAAGTCGACCTACGTCCATTCCCTCATACATTTTAATGACATCTTCTTTTCTTTCTATTACTTCATCACTTGGAATATGACATAGATTGCTATCATATCTTATTCCGACAGCTCTTTCAGATAATTCAAATGTGTAATGCACGACATTTTTCCCACGACGTAAAGCTTCACATCCTGCATGAACTAAGAAATGAGACTTTCCTACACCGGTATTTGCTATCATTACCCCAAGCTCTCCTCTTCCAAGCCCACCATTCAATATTCCTTTTTTATCTATTTGTGGAATTCCTGTAGGGCATGCTGATCTATTAATGATAGAAAATCTTGACTCATAGTCTTCAAAAAAATCATGACCTAGCGTGTTTGGCATTCCGACAGAAATAGCATCTTTCATAAGTGATACAACAGACTCATAGTCGTCAGAAGCAATGAGTTCAACTGATTTCTCTAGCGCATCCTTAAGCGCCTGCTTTCTACAAAACTCTAATGTTTTATCTTTTACATACTGTAAATCTCCAGGATTTGGATTTGTTTTTACTCTATGCAAAAATTCAACAATTTGATCTCTTAATATTGCGTCATTTCCCTCTCTTAGGTCATCACGTATGATTGAAACGAGCAAAGATAGGGTGGGAAAAGACTTATATTTTTCATAATATTTAAAATATCTTTCTGTCAAGTATTTTAAATATCTTAAATCAAAATATTCAGACGTCATCACGTCCGACATCTGGGTAGACCACTGATGATCTATAAGAAAGCACTGAAAAATCTTTTCTTGAAATTGTTTTCCATACTGCCCAAAGTATGATGAGTCAGACATTCTTTTTACCCATGTGATTCATTGACAAAAACATTCTATCCACATTGAAGGTCTGAATACCTTCTTTAATTAAAGTTCTCATCACGTTTATTTTATTTCTTGAATCTGAAAAAGTATCAACAGAATTAACAATTTTAGATATCTGAAATTCTGATAAATTTGAAGTATCAAGATATATTAACTTCCAGTTTCTTCTTATTAAAGACTCTGACTCAGCTATTCTTTCAAATGCTTTTATTTTGCTACCCTCTGATATGTTTTGCTTTGCTACTGCAATGATGTCTGATATCATGATATCTTCATCTGATAGTAATTCTGGAAATCTTTTAGCTAAAGTCTTGAATCCAACTCCCTTTACACCCGATATATTATCAGACGGGTCTCCGCAAATTGACTTAGCAAGACAAAAATTTCTAGGAGATATCTTAAACTTCTCCTTTACCTCTTTTTCTGTAACTAGTTTTTTCCAAGTTGGTGAATAAATAATTGTTTTTTTATCAAGAAGCTGATAAAAATCCTTATCAGAAGAAATTATTAACTTTCTACAATCACGAAGTCTGTACTTATTAAGATATCCTATCACATCATCTGCCTCACAATCTGGTATGTACAGCTGTTCTATTGGAAGATCCTTTATAATATTAACAAGTGTTGAAATCTGATGATTTCTATTTTCAATAGTATCAGGTATGTCGTCGTCATAATATCTATTAAGTCGCTCTGGACGTCGTCGAGACTTATAATCTTTAAATAAATTTCTTCTACGGGTGGACCCACCGCCTTCCCATACTACAATCATCTGCGCTGGTCTATACCTCTCTGCAAGATCTATTACTGCATAAAGAAATCCAACTATTCCACCCACGTGCTCACCATTTGAACTAACAGCTGGGTGTGCTACAAAATGTCTTGTAAAGAGATTTAGTGCATCAACCAAGATAACAAGATGTCTATCTTTTTCTTCCTGCACATTCTAGCCTTCTGGATCAATTAATTCATCATCAATAGAATCTACTAATGCACTTACCTCAACATATGAATTAACATCTACATCTAAATCATCATTATTCATACTTTTGACCATGACCTTTTCCAAAAGGTCATCTATATAATGGGAATACTCTGGATTATTCATTATCTCATTAAACTTAGGTTTATGAAACTTCTTTTCAATTATACACTCACCTGTACCAGCATCTACAACAGACAGAGTCTTCCACGATCCTGTTCCAGAAATAGATACCTCATTTCCGTCTACTATCTCTGGACCATGTTTTCTCAAAATATCGAATACTTGTTCATGCTCTTTTATACCGACTCCGAAGTGTATCTCAAAGTCAATCTTTCTAAATGGTGCTGCAACCTTGTTCTTAATTGTCTTTGCAGAAACATGAATACCGATTACGTCATCGCCATCTTTTATCTGTTGCCCTGCACCGAGCTTAATTCTTGTAGAAGCATGAAACGGAATTGCCTTTCCGCCGGGCGTCGTCGTAGGATCACCAAACATGACACCAATTTTTGTTCTAGTCTGATTCAAGATCACAAATAAGACGCTCTGATTTGCAATAACCCCCGTGATCTTTCGCATGCCCTTGGAGATCGCTCGGGCCTGCAGGCCAATTGATTCCTTGTCATAATCACCCAGAAGCTCTGCCTTAGGTGATGAGGCTGCCACAGAATCCCACACAATAGTAACTGGTATATCCTTATCCATTGCCTTTGCTTTCATAATGGTTGCTTCAGCAATAGACAAAACTTCTTCTGTGCAGTGTGTGTCAACATAGACAAAGCGCCTTGAAACATCAACACCAAGCATTCCTAAATTTTCAACAGATGTGGCATTCTCTGTGTCGATATACACAACAATTCCACCCATCTGTTGTGTAGTCCTAGCGATCTGCGTTGCTATATGTGACTTTCCAATTGACGGTGGGCCAAAGATCTCTACTATTCTTCCTTCAGGAAGACCTCCACCTCTTCTATTAGAACAGATATAATCAAGTAATCTTGACCCTGTAGAAATCCATCGCTTTACATGTGTTGGAGATTCATCATATGCAAGATTGTAAGCAATCCTGCTACCGTGTTCCTTGTTGAGTGACTGAATAAGATCAGACGTAAAATCTTCTGTTCCTTTTGACGACATTATTTATTACCTAAGCATGTTATATCTTACACCTACGGTAGGACATTGTTCATAACGAATTCCCCGCACAATTTGTGCGGGGAATCATTTTAATTAACTATCGTCAGACATCAAGTCAGCAAAGGCGTCATCTATGCTGCTATATCCTGATGCAGGTACAGTAGACTCAGAAGTACTAGTATCTGAATTTGACGAACTGTCGTCCTTGTCACTACTCTCTGTGAGAGCTTCATCATCATTCAGCCAGTCATTTATAATCTTTGTGAGCTCATCACTAGTCTTGCATTGATACATTTCATCTAGATCTGGAATCTCAGAGACCCAAGTCTTTACCTGATTATTGTCATCTGAAAGCTTTGTTTGCTTTCCTCTTGGCCTGACCTCTGTCATGGCCCATCGCTTTCCAGGCTGCTTAGAGCAGACGACCTTGATATCTCTCCCATCTACTAGATCTGTGATATCTCCATAGTCCTCATCAAGCATGAGCCCAAGAAGTGTCTGGTAGACCATCTTTCCAAAACCCCAGATTTGAACACCCTTATCTTCCTCTCCTCGTACAATAACTGGAGCATATGTCCTCATCTTCGGATATAGCTTCTTAGCCAGCTCATACGACTCTTTTGTACCTTCTTCACGAAGCTTAGTGATAAGATCTTGAATTGGGTCCGGATCTCCAAACTGATAGGGAGCTAAAAGTCCCCTGTTAGTTCCAATATTATAATAGAACCACCTTTCCTTAAAGGGTTGTCCATCATTGTTGGGGAATGAAAGCAAACGAACTGTATGTTCTTCACCCTCAACAGGCCTCCATGTGGATGACCTATTTGTATTATTTCCGCTTAGCCTCTCAAGCTTTTTACGGATAGCATCAAAATCAATATTTGCCATGTTTAACTCCTTAATGTTTAATATGCAATGTTTGTCAGCAATTCAATAATATAGTTTTTAATAGTAATGTTCAAGTTTTAATTTATTTCTTTTTCTTCTTTCTTATCTTCTTTAAGCTAGTCGGATCTGCAAGCTTTGCTCCTCCGAATGCGTCTCCTGCAGCCTTCCACGCTGGCCTTCTTTTTCTTCCAAATGTTGGTGTAGACATTCCAAGTGGCAGATTAGGACCGCCCCCAAGATTTGCAACTACGTTTTGCTCATCTATGTCGTCTTCATGATGATCTTTATCATCTACTTTTTTTTTTTGCTCTCTAGAATTCTTTCAATTCCCTGACGAATAAGATTTCTTAAAGCCTTCTCTTCTAGAGATCTTGCCTGATAATTAACAATTCCACCATCTGCTTTATATGCGACAGAAAAATCATCATAGTCATCTAACCTGTCAAAGACTGATTCAGCCTCTTGCTTCGTAACAATAGTGGGAACATTTCTTGACTTATACCCAACAGGCTTATCCTCATGATACGAGCTATAGTCAGGATAAATTGACTCTCTAATAAATCTTTTTAATTCTGATAGGGCAGGTGAGACGCCATTGCTTTGCATCGGGATCGTGTTTAGTGCTGTTATATCAGTTGGAAGACCACCTGCTTCTGCAGATAATAGGTTTAAAAAGCTGTCCTTATCCATGTCGAGCACACCTTTTTTAACGAGCTGAGTAGGTGCATCTTCTGGTTCTGCATGTAGTGCCCTATAGAACTCTCCCAACCTTCTAAATGATCTTACTGGGCTAAAAATTACTCCTGCTAGACCGGGTCCGCCTTCCTCTGCTAACTGTTCTAAACTTTCAGCTGCTTCAGGGCTACTAGTTCTCATTATTTCGAATACATCCTCAACTACCCCTGCTCCGCTTGCTGCCATGTCAAAAAGAAATCTCTCTACAGGAACTATGTCTGCTACAAAGCCTCCTATACCAGTAATAAGATTTGCTAAAGGAACAGTGACAAGTTCCTCAGGAACTGCAGCCTGTGGTCCGAGCATTCCAGCAGCTGTCGTTACGACTGAGTCCATAGACTGAATCAAGAGTATGAAAAATGACTTGAGTCTATCTAAAAATTGATCAAATACAGCCTTGAGCTGAACTGTGTCAGATCCCTGAATAGAAGCTATTACCTGCTGCCACGCACCTTCATCCTGTTCAGATAGCGCCTCAAAAAATGCATTTTCTGGAATATCTAAGAGACTAATCAGCTCATCAGAGTCACTTTTCAACTTCATAACAGAATACGTTCCAAGAAGGCCTCCGAGAATAACATCAATATATGGTATAGATAGACCAAGAGACTTAAGTCCCTTTTTGGCACCCTTTACCAGCATTGTGTCACTAATCCCTTCTTCCATTCTGTGATCTAATAGGCTATATCTACTTTTAAAAACCGGCGTATTTTCATCAAATTCCATTTTCTCTTTTAACCCCTTTTGCTTAGGACGCATTATCCTAAAGTTATTTGGAAGCTTTCTGCTTCTAATTGGTTCGATATCCCAGGAATAAATATCACCCACTTCCTCTTCTTGCTCAGGAAACATAGGCATATATTCTACTGCCTTATCATAATCATCATATCCAGTATTTACGCGTGCAAGGTATGATGAGAATGTTGAATCTGCTCCTTGAGTTGGTCTTCCAGTTCTAAAGTCAGGAAGCTTTCCGCGACCAATCTTTTGCTTATAGTCGTCGCCGCCACCAATGGCACCGGCGACAGGTATCCCGATCCCCCTGCCAGACCACACACCCTTTTCAGGAATGTTGTCCATAGATGTTGCGTATAGCTTTTTAAACTCTTTAGATGTGAGACGTGGCATCATTCATAAATATCTCACATAGATAGATAATATCTACTTTTCACTATGAATGACAAATGTTTTTGCTTGCTGGAGAATTATTGCCAAGGTTGGCTCGTGTCCCACATAAAATCTATTTTCCTCGAAATGAGATCCCTGAGATAGCTGAATAGCTAACCACTCATCAGATGTAAGGACTATTCCAAAGTTTTGTAAAATACATAGCGTCCTGTGAGAAACTGACATTCTATTAAGATCCTCATTAAACTTATACAGCTTTCCTAGTTTTTCTCTGTGCCAACTAGAGTCTTCTTCTATAAAATTATCTGTGGTTAGATCTCCTATTTTTCCAATGTCATGCAATAGACCTGTCTTTAATATAGACGACACAGAAAGGTCCAAGTTATATGCATCATTTAGCTTTCTCATAGTCGCAGTTACCTTTAGAGCATGATCAACAAGACCTCCGGGATAGCATCCGTATTGATCAACTCTTATTGATGCAGGGCAGGCTAGAATCCTCTCTCCAAGTTCATCGATACAATTATCTAAATTGTCGTCAGAAAGTCTCTTGCAAAGAGATTCAAATTTTCCCCAATTATCTTTTATTTTTTCAAAATTATTCATAAGTCTCTCTCTATTATTTTAACAAATATTTTCTATTGTTACAGGAAAATTTTTATTTAATTTTGGCACAGGAATACCATCCTTGATAATATCTGCTATTTTATCTACACCTGACTCAACATCTAAAATTATAGCATCATGTATAACAAATACCGGAATAGCACTTATACCTTCTTCATCAATTCTATTAATTAGCCACTTGAATGACTGGAGTGAGACATCCACACCTGTCGACTGTAAATAGTGGTTCACAAATGCGTCTCCTGATTTTATCCTTCTTCCATAAAAATTTTCAATAAATCCACTTCTCTTATACTGATCTTTAAGTCTAGATTCTAAAAATGGAATGTCGAAATATGCTTTAACATCTGACAGCACATTTTGTGCGTCGATTGTATCAGGTAGTCTTTTAGATAGTGCCCATGCTGACATACCGTATAGACAGCTAATTGTAGCTATCTTTGCTTGATTTCTTGTTACCTCTCCCATAAGAACGTTGTCTCTAACCCAGCTATATATGTCATATGGTATCTCACTTTCAGACACAGAGAGAGCTATTCTGGGTTCAAGAGAAACTATATCTATTTGAATTAGTCTTCCCCCGGGATATCTTGACTTAAAGATACTACGATTGCTTCTCTTTAGCGTAAGAATATTTGGCCCACTTTTTATTGTTAGCCTTCCCGTTATTGATCCAGATTGACAATAGTTTACCGTAGGAGAAAATCCGTCATCAGAATAAAATTTTTGAAGTTCAGACTTATTTGAAATTAACTTATCCTTCATTAAATTTTGAATAATATCCTTATCTATAGCAGATCGTTTGAGTCTCAATAGAAGCTCTCTGTTGCTTACAAACTCATTCATATAGTAACCATCGATCTCATCTCTAGTGATCATCCAGAGCTGATCTAGAGCATCTAGCAGATATCTTTTAAACTGATCTGACGGTATCACATCCACCCATGGTATTCCGATCATATCTTCTTTGTTGTTTTTTAATATTTCTCTCCACACTGATCCATGAGGAGTTTTTAAAAAATCAAATACATCGGCACCAATCGCCTCAGATATAGATCTAAGATCTCTTATAGCCGGAATATCATCAAGAATCCATGCATCATCTGGAATATTTGAGACCCACTGAAACCTCTCGCGCTCATCGCTATTAACAAGATGTTTTTGTGTGCCAAGTATTCTAGATGAAATTGCTATCTTCACATGTTATTTTATACCACACTCTGCTAGATTTTCAACTAAGATGCATCAGATTCATTCTTTATTTCACCTAGCTTTGAAAGGCTGGCTGCAAGTATTGATCTAAAGCTATTCATAGTTCCATTTGAACAGAAAGCCATACCAATATTTGTTGTAAATCTTCCTGCACTAATTGTGTGAGTTATCTTATTTACAGTGTACATATTATCTGCTGTTGTTCCAGTTCCTACATCGACAAAAAATTGCTGACCGTATTCTAGTAACGGGCATCCAAACATTTCAATATTAACTGAAGCAGGTATGACCTGTACATCCTCAAAAGGCTGCTGTGCTCCCTCTGCGACCTGTGGATCATTACTGTGACCTCTAGCGTTTAATATAAAGACATCAGAAGCCGGACCCGATGTAGTCGAGCTAAGAGAAAGATTTGTAATTGCAGAAAACTGGCTTCCAAATGTGAAACTTGGAACAGATGACTTTATCATTTTCTTTATGTCTGTGCTTGATAAATTTGTAGTTATCACATCCCATTCTGCTGTGCTTGTTGTTGCAGCAGGGGATGCGACATCTGTGTTTGTTGACTCTCCGCCCTCTGCACCTGTGGGTGCTGGAGCTGCAGGGACGTCTGACTCTGATGTTGAGGATGATGCTGCCTCAGAGTTTGCTGAACTTGATGCATTTTTAAGTGATATGGCTATATCTCCATCAGACATAGCTGATAACAAAAATAGCTCATGTGTGTGAGGAGTCGCTGCTGCATCAAATACGTGCACCCTAAGAATGACCTTTGATGGATCCGCATATACAGAAGGATATGTCGGATTTGTCTCCTCCACGGTCATTGCAGGAAGAGTTTCAAAATAAACTCTCACGTCTGGAAGATCGAACCTGGGCTGCCCACCACCTGATGCTCCATATGTTGTTCTAAGAAACTCATCTATCTCATCTTGAATAGCTTTTACAGCATTTTGCTTCTCCTTCTTGTCATCAGTTGTCTCAGCATCTGCGCCCTGAGCAGCAGTTAGCTGTCTATATTTTCCTGCTAGGTCGAATCCAAAATTATAATCAGACGGATTATTTGTGAAATTTTTATTTATAAAACCAATAAATCCTTGAACTGACATCGCTGGATTAGATTTTATATATTTGTCTAGTAGTAAAAATAATTCATCATGATACACCTCAAAGCTAGCTATGGTGGGTAGCGTTCTTGCCTCTGCTGAATTATTATTAAATCTATAAAACATCATCTGAACTTCATCAAACTTTCCTGAGCAAGCTAATGGGTAACCCACGAAGCTCAAGAATATATTTCCTAGAGATGTAAAGTTATCAGTCACGACGCCGGCTTTTATTGCCTTTTGTATGCAAAGCGGGTGATTCTCCATTTTAAATGGATCTGGTGTGGCAGGATTGCGAAGTCCAGTTAGTTTTGCCCTAACCTCATGTGCAAGCGACTCGTGACTTTCACTCTCCAGACCAGATATACCATCTTCTCCAACTAGTAGCTTTATCTCTTCTTCTAGCTCTGCAACTCCAGGCTCTGTATCTGTGTGCTTAAGAAGCGCAATAAATCTATCATATACTGATCTTGGAACAACAGTTGAGTTTCTTGCAACTGTGCTCATAGATACTGGCACCTTTTGAAGAATATCTCTTGACTGATGATCTTTTGCTCTACTTTTCTCTGCTGCAAGTCTCTTGGCCAGGTATGGAATTATCATACCCTTTAAAGGTGCTAGAGGCATAACATTTCCTATACCAATGGGAATAGTTCTTATATCTTGTGATCCTCTCGATGCTAGCTTAATAGTAATCTTTACCTGTCCGTCATTTTGAACATTAAAGTTTGTTGCAACTATATTGAATGCAGCTGTGCTTCTCATTGAATTTAAAAGAGCACCAAATACATTACTATCAGCATCGCTTCCTTGTGGGTGAATCCACCCATATTCAACTATGATAAATGTAGATGAAAATAAATCCATCGATATCAATGGTGCTATGTCTGCCATCCTGGATCTGTCATGTAACGTAAATGATAGTGTTCCTGTTTTATTTGCTAGTAGGTGCTGACCAACACCAGCTACATCGACCTTTAGTTGATCTAGCGTGGCAAGAGGCACCATTGGGTCCCTAACACGACCTGCTAGCCCACCAAAATCTTCACCTGGTTTATTCATATTGGCATTCACCATCATCTGGGGAGATGTAAAAAGCTCCATTCCAGCAGAAGAAACAGAGGTGCCATATGTTGTTCCTGTCTCAGATGTTGCTGTAGTTAGAGCTGATGGATCTGAAAGTAGATATCCTTGTATATTTGTGGGAAGAGCATCACTCAATCCTATATTGTCCATGCCTTCCTGATCCATTCCTAAAAACCTTAAGATAGATAATTGCTTGGTTCTTTCACCTACAATTGGAGGAACCTCAGATACAAATTTTATATCAATGTGAGGAACACATCTTGACATCTCAAGTGTGGGTATAGAATTGCAAAACAAGGCGACGGCATCTGTATTTCTTGTTGGAGGCCCTACCCTAAGATTTGGAAATACAAATGCTGATAATGATGGAGATCCATCTGCTCCTGTTCTGTCTGGATTTGCAGCTACATTAACCTTAGAATCTAGCAGTGACTGAGTGGGCCTCCACATTCCGTCGCCGTCAGTGCTATATGACCCAGGTCTTGTTATTTCATTTATGTCATATGAAGAAAGCAGACCGGCAGACTGTAATTCTCCTGGAGCTGTGTGAGTCCATCCTGAATCCTCATTATATACAGCTGAAGATTCTCCACTAACGTGGCCCGGTGTATATACCACCCTTACATACTTATCAATTCCGTCATACTGATTTCCTCCTGCATCAACAGAGGTATTAACATCGAACTTAGACCTTAAGTACTTTGTATTCAGGATGTCTTTTGTAAAAAAAGCTCCCTCTGTGTTATCCATCAATATATACATAAGGTCCTTTATAACCTGCACATCTAAATCACCCGTGGGTGATGAATCTCCCCCACCAAGATCTGCAGATGATAAGGACATTAAAGCATCCTCACTTCCCTGTGTTCCCTCTATCATCATAGATATCACATCTGATCTACCAAGCATGCTAAAATACTGGCCCAGATTTTTTACAGCAGCTGATAGATTATTTACAGAATTTGACATTTTTATCTCACAAGACTAAAGATTGCACCCATATCACTTGGAATCCTAATTATTGTTCCTGGAGGTACCTGTAGCCCCCATCCTATTCCACTAGCTGCCGCCAGAACCCACCAGAGAGAGGATGCCCCATATGCACCTCCAGCAATATGATCTAATCTCTGTGACTCCTTTAAGATCATAGTTGTATACGGAATGGATCCATTATTAATTGCATAGTATATTCTAGAAGAGACTGATGGCGTTGCCAATGTTGACCTACCCAATATTCTAGGAGTATACTCGTATCTACTAGTTGCCATTACCTATCCTCATTCATCATTAACCCATGTCTTAGGATCAGCATACTCATATGGAGATTCAGGATTATTAGATGCTGCGCCTGTGCCTCCGTGTCTCGTGTATGAGTCCTCTGATGCAGCACCATCGTCTGGGTAGGGATCGCCGGCAACATACCTCATTATCTCACCAACATTGTAGACTGGTGCCCTGTTGTACCCAGAGTGATCGAGGCCTGGGGGAAGATCGTGTATTGGTGTGAATGCTATGTCAACCTTGACACCCATAGGAGCTCTTGAATTCCAGTCAATTTCCCAGTTAAAAGACTCATCAAGCCAGTCAAATTCTAGCCTTGTTAGGACACCAGCAAGTCCCCTTCCCGCTGTGCTTGCAAATGCCTTTGTAATCGGATTGTTATTCTCATCCATGAATCTGGCAGAATCTGACATCCATATGTTTAGTTGGTCTGTAGGAATACCAGATGCAGTTGCTCCTTCGTCTACTAGGGCTTGTGCGGTTCCCTTCCCTAAAGCCTCACCTGATATTGTTGGCATGACTGTTGAATTAAACAAAAGATTAGGATCAGGAAGAAGATCACTGTGATCAACCATAAATAGCTTTGCCATTAAATGAATGGGAGCTCCAAGATCTATCACAGTTACAGCATACGACGTCTTCTGTGTTGGGTTTCCCCTTCTCTTTGGTCCTTTGAATGTTGGAGATGAATGTGCTGCGCTCTTTCCTTCTAGTGCCACAGATGATCTAAATATCACCATGGCTTTTAGTGGTCTAGTAACCCTATACTCTGAGCTATTATCTGGATGCTGTACAACATTTCCACCATCAAGTGAGGCAACCTTATATAATTTTCCAGTTGTCGCCTTAAGATAGACTATCTCTGAGGGTTTATATCCCGTGAGCCAGTCCAGTGGTAGTCCTGTTCCAGCTGTACCTGCTGATAATACAGACGTTCCAGTTGCCAATGCACCTGCAACCGTGGGAGATAGCGGAATGATGTTTGTAGACCTATCTGGATCCTGCATCCTAGAGACTATTGCACTTATACCTAGCGGATTTGCAAATCCATTAACAAGAAGCTGAGATAGTAATGCCCTAGCAATTCTTGTATTATTGGGTCCGTCTCCTAGCAATGTCAGCGGCGACGAAAATAATGCACTAAAAGCCTTTGTTCCAAATGGCTCAGCTCGGAGCTTTGACTTAACAGCTATTGCAACTGGAACAGGGGGTGTCGCGCTTACAGCGGCATCCTCTCCCTGAACTACAGGCATCACATCTTCATCTCCTATACCAAACATCCGCGCTAGGTTAAACTTAGAATAATTTCCCTTTATAACATCTCCAACTCTCATGCGTATTACTGGAGACGCTCCAAGAATCTGACTAAACGGCTGGGTGAATACAGATTCCGTAGCATCTGATCCAACAGTTACCTTAGTTCCCTTTGTCCAGGATGGATACACTAGTGTTGTAAGCTTGTTGATCTTCCACCACATCTCATTAAAGTCATCTTTTGATGTCGCAACTACATAAAAAGACAGTGCAATACTTCGAGTTGTATTCTTATATACCTGAACCTCATCCAACCGACCGTATCCTGATGTTCTAACATATGATGGAGTGAAGCTGTCTGTTAGTCTTGTCAGAAATGCGTGGAATGAGACTATCTCATTTGTTCTAAGATCATGAAAATAGAATGGAACATACTCTGCATCTAGTGTATTTTCCATCCTCTCTACTATTTCTCCTGGAATTCTAGCATTAGGCCCTTCAGCAGAAGCATCTATGTATGTTTTCTTTATCAAGTTAGATCCCATCATCCCCTTTAGCGGATTAGTCCCATTAACTAATGTTCCCATATCCTCTGCTGCCCTCATCACATTTCTTGGAATCATGTATAGCGCAGGTGTAGAGCTAGTCCTCCATGCTAATGACAAAGATGTAAGACCGTCCTGTGTTCTACTCTTGGATACTCTAGTTCCTGGGCCGTCTGCAAGAGAATCTATATTCCACGGACCGACTGAATGATTTGAGTTTATTCCGGGCATTCCGCCATTCATCTTTAGTGATACATCTCCTATTGTTGCTGCAACATTAAGAATATTAAGAATGCCTGACATAGAGATTGAATTAAGTATGTTTGATAGTGAACTTGATGATGATGACGTGACACTTCCATTCATTATGTCACTATTTACTGTGGCAAAATATTCAAAGCTTCTTAAGACACTTCTTGCAACTGCTAGCCAAAATCCTGGTGCCTCCTGCACCTGCTGGTATTTTCCTATCTCGTCTGCCTGAGATGGATCTCCTCCAACAGACCCGTCGAATAAGACCAAAAATCCCTGATTTACAGCATCTGAATAAGGATACGTTGTGGGTGTTAAAACAGTATTTCTAATTAGCTCAAACTTTGCCTTAGTTGCTATTATTGTTGACTGACCTGCAAAGTATGGACCGTTTCCTAATCTAGCTCTCTTATTAACCATGTTGCTTATCTGACCAAATGTCTCCTGTGCAACAACAAGCATCGCAGCTATAGCAGCTGCTGCCTGTGCTATTAAGATATCTTGATTAAACTCAGATGAAAACTGTGTGTCAGACGTGTTGGTTGTACCAAAAGAGTATGTATATTTTGTGCTTGATAGATCGTCCTGAGTTAAGAAGCTTCCCTTTCCAGCTCTTGTAGACATTCCAGTCTTTGGAAATTGAGGAGTGTTATACGCTGATCTAGCTCTAAATAGCTCTGGGTCTATTTGGCGCATGGGTGTGTTAGGGTTATCTAGATTGTCATCCTTATCAAAATCAAAGGTATCTGGGTTAGAGCTGTCGCCAGGTGTAACTGAACTGTCCCAGCCTGCCATCTTTAGTAAGAGAGATGAGCCCACATCCTTAAGATTATCATTGATCATCTTAATTGAATTTTTATCAAATTTTCCTATCTGTGACTGAGATGTTGACGTTCCTGCGTCATTATTTCCAGCATCAAAGCTAGTCGTATCTGTTGGAACTGGTGCGTATGCCTTAAAGTCTACATTTGAGGGACTGAATCTATTGTTATTGGTTATAAAGCTTTCAACAGCCTCTTGGGCTAGTGACTCAGGGGTGTATGAAGTTGAATCTACCTCTGTGATTCCACTTTGTGGAATGGCATCTTCTCCATCAATGCTGCTTAGAAGGGTATTTCCAGATCGAAGCGGGCCCCCATTAACAACCTCTGTTCCGTCGTACTGCATCTTGGGACTCACCTTTCCAGTCTTATCAAGAATCTTATCAAGATCTTCACCAAACATACCACTATTTGAGTACGATGACATTACACTCCCAAGTGTGTCTCCCTGAGTTATAAAAGGCTTTGTTACGCCTGTATTTTCTGCTAGAACAATGCTGTCACCACGATTTCCTGAAGCTGCCTCTTTGTTTCCTCCTTCTACAGTAAATAAATTATCTGACATATCTACTATGAATTTTGCATAATCGCCTAGCAGCCCTATTGCCTCAACATCAAGATCTACGAGAGGCTGTCCTGTTCCCGGATCTATTCCTAGATCATCTCCCACCTTTGCAAGACCGTCAAAATCTTCATCCTCAACTGTGTACGTTATCTTATCAGATGTCGCTCCAATTGATCTTAAAAAATCTTTTAATTTTTCTCTTGCCATTCTTTTACACCCTCTTCAGACGTTAAGTGGTCAAGATTTTCTACCACGTTTTGAAATCCATCATCTGTTGATATTTTTTCACCAAAATCATTGATAAATCTCTCGTATCCCTCTAGTATTTTCATCATGTCATTCTCAAGCTTTTCACGATCTTCGTCGCTTAGCTTTTCAGCACAGCTTTTATACATTGGATTGTTCCTAACCTTATCTATTAATGACATAAATATCTCACCTATTCTACATTACCAAATGTGACTATTGTCTCTCCTGGTGATATTCCCAGGACCTGCTCTAATTTTTCTCTACCTATCTGTATCGTTAGTTGAACAGGCACCTCTGATGTCTGTGCGGCTGTGTTTGCATCTGACAATAGCTCTTTTATAGATAGCAGGTAGTTTGCAGACTCTACACTTTGCTCTAATACAGACTCAGCCATCTCCTCGCCTGCTCTCCTTGTTAGTTCAAGAATGTTTGCTATTGTGCTAGAACTTTCCTGTGCCTGCTCAGAGTTTATAGCAAGGACATTTGCAACCGTTCCACCAGGTTCTTCCTCTATAGTCTCATCATCTCCGACAAGAAGTTGGAATATACCCTGATTACTTGTGCGTATTTCCTCGATATGACTGGTTGCTGCTGCGCCTAGCCCGCCAGTAGCGGCTCGTCTACCCTCACCGGCTGCTGCCTCCGCCTGTGCCGCTGTTGCCTCCTCTGTGGCTTTTCTTTGAGCATCTGCTGAGCTAGCAAGCTGTGACCATGTTGTTGTACCACCAGAAACAAAATCCCTTATCTCTTCTGAGCTCGCTGGAAGCATCTCTCTAACACTGGATATTGTGTCTTCGGTTATCGCACCCCCTTCTGACTTTATCTGCTCTAGAAGGGCCTTTGCGGTCTCCTGATCTGCCATGGTCTGTCTCTCTGCAGATGCAGCCTGGCTATTGAATATAAGCTGTAACTCTTCCTCCCAGTCCTCTCCTAGCTTCATTCTCTCTGCCAGTGATTTTCTCTCTTCCTTAGTTAAGTCTGAGTAGCTTGCTCCTAGACGGCCTATCTGCTTTGCCATCTCATTGTACATGGTTCCTGACGTTTTGACCTGTTTCTTGAGTTCCTTTGTAGCGATATCTGTCATATTGCTAAATGAATTCTGAGCGCCAGCATCTATCCTATCAAACGAGGCATCAAAACCCTCTCTCATCATTCTAGAGACCTCAGACTCAGACTTACCTGCTAGGCCAGAATCTTTCCACAACTCCTTCATTCGTTTGATCATGGCATCGAATTTAGACTCGATACGTCCGTAGGCTTCAGTGAATCCGTCCACCATGGTATTAGGAATCTCACCATTGACACCTGCTGCTTCTGCCATAGTGGTCGCTGAGGTTGAAGCCATCTCTGTCAATTCGGCGGCTATATGTGATGTGGATTGTTCAACAGACAGTGCAGCATCTTGCATGCCAGACGTGAGATCTCTTTCAACCATGGTACGCAGTGCTTCTCCTGATAGGTGAGCAGCATCCCTGATCATGTCTATGTCATCTGTGACCGCTGCGAGTGAGTCCTTTGGATCCATATCTTCGGATGCGGCGGCTAGGTCCTCCATACCACTTATTGCAGCCCGTGGATCTAGAAGCCTCTCAACAGACTCAACATCCTTAAGCTGCAGCTGAGACTGAATAAATCTCTTCTCATAGAGGGTTAGCGTGTCTACAGACTTTCCTGCAGCGAGAAAGCTCTCCCTCATGTCCCTTAGGAACTTGTCCTGATCAGTGTTTGCAGACTCCATCATGGCCATTGCATCCATCTGAAGACCGAATACAGAGGTTAGATTGCTAACTGTTCCAGCTGCCTGATCAAACCCCTGGAATTTTCCAAGCATGCTCCCAAGGTCCTGGTAGTCTATCCCTATCTGCAATAGCGCTGTAGAGATTCTAGCTGCCTCTTGTACATTAACATTTCCAAAGTTTTGAGTGTCAGCTATTATTCCCTCTATATTCTTTGATATCAGCTTCGATGATATTCCAGTTCGTGCCTCAATCCCCTTTGCTGCAGCAGCGGCTTCCCTGAGCATGTCAGTTCCAGCCTTTCCTGTGAGGCTTATCTGACGCTGAACGAATGTTCCAATCTGATCCTGAGATAGTCCTAGACCCTTTCCAAAGACAGCCATCTCCCTGACAGTCTCTTCTGTGGCATCTCGTGTCATTCTTAGTGAGTTTATCGGATCATATGCGACCTTATTAAAGTACGACATATAATCTTCCAGATTATTAAATGCCATCTGTATTGGCTGATTCTGGATCCTGAATGCTGTATCCCCGACATTCGTATAATCTTCGTACGTGGCTCTAACAATTTTTCTCATCTGGTTGGATAATTCGTGTGCACCAACGTTTATATCTTCTCCAAGACCTCCAAACTGTCGCTGTATTTCGCTTACGGCCCTTCTATTCTCATCGTCGACATACGATGAGATCGACTTCCCAGCTCCATCCCACGTTTTCTCAATATTTGATAAAAGGCCCTGTGACGCAGCGCCTACCGTGGCCATACCCTCTGCTGCCTCTGATGCTCCGGCTGCGAAGCCTCCGACTCCATCCTGGAGGTCCTCTGAGCCTGTCCTAAGATTAGAACCAGCCTCTCTATATGCCGCTGATATCTCTGCGTCAACTGACGCCATATCTAAAGCAGCACCCTCTGCCTTTTGCTGTATAAGACCGTGTATTCGAACCTGCTCTAAGAGAGATTCATTAGCAAGCTTTATAGATTCATTAACTGCATCTACTAGACGTTTTTGCTCTTGTAATTCTCGTGAAGTAGCCACGCAAGCCTCCGGCTATACATATTCAGTAAACGAAGATCACTTAAAGCTCTTTTCACCAGAAGACTTAATCATATCATCGACACGCTTCATGTTATCCTGCATGCTTGATGGTCTTTCCGTCTCCTGTTGACCCATTTTTTTCTTTCTTGCGTCTGATCTCTTCTTAAACTCTGTGCTAAGACGATCTATAAACCACCGCCTATATGTCACAGGAAGCCCTCTTACATCAGAGTAACTCATATTGAGGTGATACTGAAGTAGAAATGCCTCTTCTAGAAAAGACTCTCTCCACTCAGTCCGACGGCCAAAAAAACCCGGCGCCGATCGGAAGAGAGACACGAGATTCCTGATTGCATTGAGCGCAGTTCATCCATACAGACATATCAATTCCTGGCTCATTATTCTCGATAAATGTTCTTAACTTTCTCGAGTCTAGGGCAGGCATGTCTTTGACAAATGCGTTTATCTTGTTTCTATCACTTACTCCATCAATTGAAACAATTAGCTGCTCAAGTCTAGAAGTGACAAGACTATCAATTTTTGCGTCAGGCATCATCTTTCTGCGGCGCTCAGCCGTCAGATTCATCTCTTCCTCATCAGCCCCCCTTAGGAATCTGAAATGGACCTCTTTCCCTGTGACGGGAAGAGTAAATAAGAATATATTCTCTCCTTCTCTAATGGGATCTAAAGACAACCTTTTTATTTCAAGCCCAGATAGGTCAAAATCTTGGTTGCCTTTCTTTCCACATTCTGGACAGCTAACATCTGCCTTATATGCAGTCCCATACCCGGTGATTCTCACCGAAACCATTAGAGCATTTCTATCTCCAATTAGCATATCTCTAACGTCAACATTATCATCAACTAGACAAGACTCTAAAAGTGTAGTTATCACTATTCCCTGCTGAATAAGCGCTCGAGATGAAAGAATATCCTCCTCTCTAGCTGTCATAGACTTAACATGCAGAATATTTCTATTATGAAGTGCTGATCCCTGTGGATAAACCTTACCCTCAGAGGGAACAGGAACTGCTTCAACAGGCACATCCCATCCAAAATCATCCTTCATTACACTGTGTTTTTGAATACTTGGTTGGTCTGACAAAACTTCCTCTTTCTTTATTCTAAAATAATACTAGGATATGTGTAAAGGTAAATTAAAATAAAAAGCCCTCCTGATTCAGGAGGGCTTTAAATAAATAAAATTTTTAAAATCAGTATTGTAATACGGCGTTATCGTACCGTAGTGTGATGGATATCTCTACAGGGTCTGTGTCATTTTCATATGTAAGGTTATTAAATGTTGCGTCCTGTAAAAACGCTCCCTTTATATCCCAGAGCTCCACCACTGTTCCAATGGGATCAAGAAGCTTGAGCTGACAGTCACGCTTATAAAAGTCTGCATACCCAGCACGTCCAGACACAGACTCATAGTGTGTTCTAATCCACTCCATGACTTGTTGAGCTCCCGAGGGTGCGATCGGATCATACAGTGTTAGCGCGATCGGATCAAATGTGAGCCTCCCTGATACATAACGCTTCGCGTTGATCCAGGGAATTTCCTTTTGAGCCAGAGTAAATTTAGGTCTGCTAGTTGTTTTCATCAAAAAGGCATCAATGCCCTCTATCGCAAAAATCCACCTAAACTGCCTTTTGGGCTCAAATTTATTAGGTAACATATCGGTGACGGATAACGTCTCAGCCATTTTTTCTATCTCCTAAAGAGTTTATCATTCTTAAGTATCTACCTTGCAAAATTTATTCTATGCATTTTGAAACGCATCTCCTGCATTTGTAACAACAAAGTCAAGTGCTATAAATTCTGCCGTACGTGTAGGCTGCAAGAATATCTTACCCCTTAGGGTGTTATTCTCAATATCAGCCTGCGTTGTTGTTGTTGCATCGATTACAACCTTGTATCTATCAACACCACTTCTCTCCTGCACGCTCTGCAATATTGGCGTAACAAGAGCATTAAACCTATCAAGAGTCTCCTGTCTATTTGGTTCAAATAGCATAGTATTTGCAACAGCTCTAACAGATCTTCTCACGTTTATGAGAAGCCTTCTAACATTGACCCTGTCTAGTGAAGAGTCTGTTGCAAGAAGAGTCTTTTGACCAAAGACCATCAATCCTGTTCCTGGGAATGCTGTGATCGGATTTATATCTGCATCATAGAGTGTATCCATATTTGCCTTGCTAACAGGAACCTTGGCATACAAGGAGTCCTTTAGCGCGCCTCTTGTAAATCCTGCCGGTGCAAACCATGGGTACCCAATTGAATCGTTTATTGCAAATGCGCCCAATACTGCGACTGAGGGCGGTGCCTGAACATTTGTTTTTGTCGTGGGATCTGTCATGATAACATCAGGAAAATACGCCGCAGCAAAGGAGGAATTTAATCCTCTATTCTTAAAGGCTGCCACCGTGTAGGCTACACTTGGATTAGAGACTGATGATGTTACAACTGTATTTATCTCATCTCTCTCCTCTATGTCCATTATATAAAGTGCATCAAATCTATCTTCAATAGCATCTATTGCGTATGTTGTAACAGAAGAATGCCTTATTCCAGGTATAACTAAGAGATTTATATCTACGTCTGCCTTTGTTGCCATCATGTCGACGGCCTTTCTATATGCAGCTACTGTGGGACCATTTGTTCCCCCTTGATTTGATTCATCATCCATCTCTCTTTTAACTGCTGCATTTGCAAGAGCCACTCTATCCCTATTGAACATGTCCGTTCCGTCAAATCCTCCCTGAAGGACGAACGTGAACTTTCCAAACCTTCTATTTCCCTGAGTCTTTAGATCCGAGACCTTTAGTGCTCTAGTCTTATTTGACTCATTTGCAGTTATGGATCCTTTTCTCACGTAAGATGCGCTAACCCACTCGTTAACATCCGCTATAGTATCTGATCCTGTTCTAACCTTAATTCTCTCAAGAGAGAATAGATTATTATTAAATCTATCACAGTCTAATACTGTTCCTCCTGAATCTGCTACTCCAGGATTATTTCCAACAGAAAATTTTCTGTTAGAGACTGCGAAATCTGGGAAATATTTTACTCTAGATCTCCATGTATTATCTTGAACAGCAGAAAGATTGGGCTTTGAAACTGATACCTTTCTAGAAAGCTGACATCCCCAATAGAAAGCTGAATTTGTCTTCTTATTGGGAGATGTTCCTACTGCTACACTTTCTCTAAACTGAACTGGCGGCGTTACAGCTCTTCTATATGAAATAGCACCTTGCCCCTGAAAGCGCGGGTTGCTTGTGGCATCACCAACTGTAGACAATATGCTGCTTCCAGATGTGACAAGGTGACTAAGACCTCTAAATCCTAGCGGAAGCGAGTCCTGTGGAACCTCTCCTGCCTTGAGCCCAGCACTCTGTTCTATCCTAATGTAATTTGACATGACAGGGTGATTTCCCTTGACAACTAACTTTTGTGATGCTGTTGCTTGATCAAAGTCAAAATACGTATTTTGATCCCCAATGACACGAGCTATAAACTTATCACTAGAAGGATCAAGTGAAAGACCTCTATAGGACTCTAGAGGAATCTTCTCTTCATCTGTGTCATCAAACGCTCTTACAACAAGATCAAAGGTTCCATATAGATATGAGTCAACCAATGACGGCTTTATATTCTCAATTGATATCTTAAAGAGATCATTACTAAATTCTCCATCTGATATTGAGAATATTCTGAATAGACTGTGCCTTGTTCCTGCATAGTCTTGTGATATTACGGCAGGAGATCGCGGTGCCCTGAATCTATCCTCAAACGACTCATAGTCTGGAACTGATGTATTTCCTGTATCTCTAGCTAATGAGCTAGTTAGAATAAACGCTATATCTTCCTGTACACCAGCTGATGTATAGCTTTGGAATCCCGGATGTATGATTCCTGATCCTGTTGCCTTGCAGAATGCTGGGTGGATGTCGTATCTAGCATATAGCAGGTGACCCTTCTTCTCCATCTCAAGCGGATCTGTGTTAAGAACGTTTCCAAAGTAAGCTGGTGACTCTAGGTCAAATGACGCTGTAATTATATTTGGACCGTCACCTGAATTCTTGTGACCGTTTATAAGTATTACGAAATTCTGAGTCGCAAGATTCATTGTTCCTGTCATCGCGCCGCCGTATGCGAAGCTGGCGGGACCTATCATTCCGTTTCCAGCTGATGCTGTAACAGCACCAGTTCCAGGAGTATTGCTGGCCTGACCTGATCCAGACAGCGACAGTATAACCCCGGACGGAGCCATGAGGACACCGCGAATAATAGGGTGAGCTCCTGTTCCGGCTAAAATTGAAGCGCCTTGTATTCCGGCATCTCTAAGCAGTGAAGACCCCGCTGAGTCAGAAAGGAAACATCCAAGGAAGTATGTCCTACCCAGGTCACTGTACGGGCTAGTTGCGTAAGAATTTCTTGCTACAACACCTCTCTCTGATACCTGCTGTGATCCAACGACAAATCCTGCGCTTGTAACCTTTCCTGTGCTAGTACTTCTCTTCTTACAATCTCCTGCTCCAAGTACCCTTATATATGTTAGAGCCTGTGCTGTCTTTAAAAACTGACTAACTGCGAGTGGGCCAAATTTTTCACCGTCTGTGTTTCCAAATAGTTGTGCAAAATTTCTATAACTGGCTATCGTAACTGGGACAAAAGCAGGTCCCTGATTAGCAGTTCCCACAACACCCGCAGGGGTTCCCACAGGACCTGCAACTGAGGGCGCTGAAAGGTCTATTTCAGTTGCTGTAACACCGGCACTGTTAAAAACTGTCTCAGCCATTTATCTCTCCTAAAGATTCTATCAATATGTATCCGTTACTCAAAACTTACTCCAGCATTAGTGATGATAAAGTCTATAGCTATAAACTCTACAGCTCTTGTAGGAACGACAACTATCCTTCCATTAAGAATGTTATTTTCCACATCCTCTTGAGTATTATTGCTGGAATCCATCACAACCTTGAATTGATCAATTCCCTGCTGACTCTGAACCAGAGATAACAACGGCGTCGCCTGAGAAACGAACCTAGCTCTTGTCTCAGGTGTGTTTTGCTCAAAGACTATCTTATTTGCTACATCGACAATTATTCTCTTAACCTCTAGAAGCATCCTTCTCACATTAACCCTGTCAAGTGATGTTCTTGCCTGCTGTAGTGTCTTCTGTCCGAATATTACAAATCCCGCACGTGGGAATGTGGCAATTGGATTAATTTTAGCGTCATAAAGTTCATCTCTATCTGCCTGGTTTAGGCGAACCTTTACGTTTGTTACAAAATCAAGTGAACCTCTGTTAAACCCAGCTGGAGCAAACCATGGGTAGGCAACATTATCACTAAACCCTATGGCACCAATAACTGCAACAGATGCTGGTACATCAACTAACTGATTGTTAATTGGATCATTAATGGTAACATCTGGGAAATATGCTGCAGCATAATTGTTATCTAGTGCTCTAGATTCAAGATCTTCTAGTGTCTTGCTTACACTTGGGAGCCCGCCTCCCTCAAATACCCTGTTTCCATCAGAGTTATACCCGGGAATCTCCATTATATAGAATCCTTTTCCATAATCCTCAAGCTGATCGAGAACATAGTCTGTTAGGGCTGAATCTCTGATTCCTGGAATTGCTATGATGTTTGCTCGAGATGACATTGGATCTGTAAGAATTTTTGCTGCTGTCCTGTATGATGCTATGATATTGTTTGTCTTTCCTATCCCAAATGCATTTTCATTAGTATCTAGACCAATATCAAGCGTTGCTACAGCCTTTCCTCCAGTGTCTCCCGAAGATGCTCTATCATTCATTCTTGCCATATCTTTATCAAGAATATTAACACCATCAAATCCACCATACATCATGTTTGTAAACTTTGAGTAATCTACAAACTTATTAAAGTATAGCGATGAAGTCATGGCTAGGAGTGTAGCAAATGTAACTCGCTTTGTTATATACCCATCGTTAATAGCGTATGTTGAAAGATCTGGGAAGCCATCTCTAATATAGGCTGTCTCTAGCATGTGCTCCTTGACAGTTCCTGTTATTGCATTGTTTGCTGTGGCCCCAAGGTTATCTAGACCAGAAGACTGCTGTACTGCATTTTTAAGAGCAACACGCGCCAACGTAAACTTATTACAATTAAATTCATCTGCTCCTGAACCTGTGACGAGTGTGTCTAGCTTCTCTATCCCTAAGAATTTTGAGTAGGATCTAAATAAACTATTTACCTCAGTTGAAGCATTTGAGTTTAAAATGGCATTTGATAATGAGCCAGTTCTTGGAATGCTATCAAACTTGCATCCCCAGTAGTATCTTGAATCTGCTATCTCCTCAGATCCTTGTTGACCTACGAATGCAGGAGAGAGCTTAACATTTCCTCGTGTACACTTAAACCTAAGCGGTACTGGAGGAAGAATTGACATACTTAAAACAAGAGCTGTTCCGCCCAGTTCAGACGAACCAGGCTTTGAGAAAGTTAATCTTCCAGGACCAAGAGTTCCGTTTGCTGCAGAACCTCTACTAGCGCCTCCAGGATTAGAGTATGTCCCTCTAATGCTTCCAGAATAATCTGTTAGTGTGTCATTGGTCTTGACGACAGGAAGACCTCTGAATCCAAATGGCATCGCATCTTCTGGAACTTTTTTCTGTTCCATTTCTGTGCTTAGTATGACTCTGATCCTAGACGACTTGTTTGGATACTTACCCTTAACGAGCAATCTTCTCTCAGACTCTAGCTCTGCATCAAAGTTATAGTATGCCTTAAAATCACCTATTTTTTTCGATATAAAGTTAGGATCATTTGGATTCAGAGTACATATCGGATATCTCTCAAGAACCTTCGGCGATGTGTCAGAGTCATCAAATCCTCTAACCTCAACAGTAAATGTTCCATACGGATCCTTGGGATTTGTTGGCTTCTTTAGATTTGATATAGAAATCTTGTACTTCTCATTAGCAACAGATCCATCTGATATAGTCTCAAAGTAAAATAAATTCCACTCTTTCCTTCCATACGGCTGTGATATGAAGTATGTTGATCTAGGTGTCGTGTACCTGGTGTCAAATCTACCAAATCCATCTCTATATGTTAGGTCAGATACTCCTGATGCAGCGGATCCTGAAGCTGATCCAGAACAAATAGCTATTGATCTATTAGATGTGGCAACTGTCATGATCTCATCTGCTACAGGAAAATCAGCATAAAGAAGATGCTGTTCTGATTCAAACCTCTCTGGATCAGTATTAAGTACATTTCCAAAATAATTTTCATCTGTTGGATTAAGAGATGCTGTAAATACTTTTACGTTAGAATATCCATCTGCTGACCAGTTTGCTGCCGTAGATGAGAGGACGAGCTTAAATGTCTTGTAAAGCTTATCTGATGAGGTTGGGTTGACATTTGCCATGTCATCTGATACATTAGTCGGTGAATAGGTCTGATTATAATCTAGAACCTCAAATCTTGTTCCTGTAGCAGAAAAAAGCATACCGCGAACAATATTAAAGCCCTGATCCAGATCCTGGCCTTTAAAGCTATTGTTTGAAGAAAATATCGGATATCCAACAGACTCATTAGAAGATGTTACGTGTCTAGCACATAAAAATTGCACACATCCTTTATGGCCTCCCAGTGTGGCATCTGATGAAACTGCTGTCCCTATTACCTTAAATCCTGCGTGTCTTACTATTCCTGCGACCCTAGTGTTCTCTATGTCAGTTACTGTCTCATTTGCTCCTGCGCCCAATACCCTAACATATGTTGCTGCAGTTCTATTCTTCAAGAACTCCCTTACAGCATATGGGCCGAACATCTTAGAGTTGAGGCTTCCAAATTTCTTTTCAAAATCTGAATATGATCCAACAGTCACTGGAACGAATGCAGGCCCCATCTCAGATGTCCCTGCAACACCTGCTGGTACTCCAACGATCTCAGACACTCTCTGCGAGAGGTCGATTTCGTTTTCAAAGAATCCAGGTGATCTAAACGTTTGTTCAGCCATCAACAAATCTCCTGTGCTTGTCTCTACAGTTATAACTATCGCTCAAACGATCAATTGTCCTCATCAAGCACGGTATCAAATTGACTTTCTAGATCAACGACTATTCTTGAACTTGCAACTGTTTCCCCCGATCTCTGATGACGAGTTTTTATCTTAACCCACCTCTTAGATTTTTCACCTGTAAATGGGTCAATTATCGTATCAAGAAGTCTTTCTGATCCCTGCCCTCTCATAGAGGGAGTATGCCCTTTGATGTCGATATTTTGAACATCATTCAAGATAAATTTATTTAAGTCTCTGTCTCCATCTGGTGATCCATTAACAGTCTTCACCTCTGTGCTGACTTGATTATATCCAAATTCTATTTGAGGTGCTGAAATAAACTTTCTGAACGGCTGGGGTAGACCCTCATGCTGCTGTGCAAGAATATATGTCGGTACTGTCATATTGAAGGAATATCTAACTATTCTTTCATCAGATGAAAAATCTGTCAGGTTGTCAGCAGACGTCAGTGTAGGTTTAAGAAAAGCCACATATTGATATCCATCTTTGGACTCTATGAGAAAATCGTGCCCCTGGCCGCTGAAAAATGAGAATAGCATTTCCATCATTTGATTCATATGCTGCATATACTGTGTCCAAAATATTATCTCATAGTCTATTGCAACAAATTTTGGGTATGGCACCGTTATTATCTCAAATATATTTTCACCTAAATTATTTTTTAAAAGGCTTCCATTTGGATCATCTAAGAATGAAAGATTATTATCATTTCTTCTAGATGCCACCTTTCCTACTTTTGAAATATTTCCTGGAAATATATTATTACTATCAAAATTAGACCTTGCAGCAACATTTGATTGATTTTTTAATCTTAGTTTATTAATAATTTTTTGATAATCTCTATCTCTAGGATCGAGCCTTTTTCTAACGACATAGCTCTGTTGATTTCTATATGCTATGGCTGTCTTGTACCCACCTTGGCTAGGGCCATGATCAAGATTTGTTCTTCTAATTGAAATAATAGGAAGTATGAGAGCATTATTTCTATCACGTATGGGTGACTTTCTTCTTGTAAGTGCAAACCTCTCTCCGGTTGCAAAAACCACGGGAACCATTTTAGTCGTATTATCTATCTTAATTTGAAATGGTATCGTTTCGTTAAATAGGTTAAACAATGCCCTATCTGTCTCTTCTATCCCCGATGCAGGAATAAAAAAGTCTTCAGGAACATTTCCTTCATACCCACCATCTAGTTTTCTATCAGACATATCTAATTAACTCTCATCATAAAATGCAGAACCTGCTCTTCCTGCTCCCTTTGGTGTTACCTCTCCTGGTCCAGAAATAGGCTTTGTAAGAACATCGTTTTCCTGTAATGCTCTAATGTCTCCTGTCGGGCCTTCCACATTCATAGCAAAACCTCTCTGCTGCACAAAGGTTTCCTGGACTGCATCTGGATCTGAGTATGCTTCTGATGTTGGTCCAAATATCTTTGATGTAAATTGACCCTTTCTAGACTGCTTGCCGGTTATAGTCAAAAATCCTTTATGCTCGATCTCTCCATATATTGTATTTGAATCTGGAGCCTGTATAACCTCAAAAAATACAGAGCCATAACTAAAAAAGTCGCCCTCAAGAATCTGTATTCCCTTATCAAGCAGATCTCTTTCTTGTATATACGCTTCAATTGTATAATATTCCTCACTTCCAAATACATTTGCTCTAATTTCTTGAGGCTGATATTTTACAAGTGCTCCTATCTCTATGGGATTTTCAAAAACTTTTTCTGGTGCCTCTTCGTATACATCATGCACCTTTGATTTTATCTCAGATATAGGAAAATAATATATCTTCTGGCCCACTACATCCTTGACGATCTCTTTTCCAATATCGTTTATAAAATTTATCTCTCTTGGTGTTATAAAAAGCCTTGACACTGTCTATCCCATAAATATTGACCAGCCATTTGGCATTGGAACAAATTTTAATTGTTTATTAATAAACTCTGCTCTAGATGCAGCTGTTTCGGCTAGCTTATCATATGTCATTGTTTCAAGCATCTCTTTGAGCTTTGTAACAAGTGAATCTCTATCTGCTCTTCCTTGATCCACAAGAGATGTTCCGTTTAATGTAAGATCAGATCCAGGTATTGGAATTGTGCTAAATTTTGACCTGATTAATCCAAGCTGCTCTCTACTTAAGGCCAATGTGTACTGTCTTATCCACTGTCTTCCTATGCTGTTAACGTTGTTATACTCAAGATTTCCAAACGGAATGTCAGATAGATTTGAAACACCTGATATTGTCTCATCAGTGAATGAGGGATTAAGGGGATCAGAAAAGAATTTCACTCTTAAGAATAACTTTTTAGGATTGATATTTGTCGGGCATGGATATATTCTTATATTTGTTCCGACCACCTTATATGAATAATTTGATCTTCTAACCCTGTTAGATAGATCAAGCTGTCCAGCTCTAAGAATGTCCTCAAAGACCGGCAATACATAAAATATTGTTTCTGGTGTAAAAGATTCAAATGAAAACTCATTATTCAGATAGTTAATCGCTGATGTTGTATCAAAAAATCTATATGCGGCCTGTGGTGAAAAGTGAAAAACCTCACTTATTTGAATCTTTGTTCTAGGGCTATTTCTACTTCCTGAAACGATAAGATTTCCACTTGCATCCTTTAGCTCCTTATAGATATCATAGTCTTGTACGTCCTGTCTCAGCTCTATTGATCCAGACATCATATTATATGCGCCACCGACTCCAGCCTCAGAAGCATACGGCTCGGCAACTCTTGTTAAGAAATCAAGATTTTCTCTAGGATATTTTCCTTCTGATCCAGACATCACTCCTGATGATCCGGTTATTGGCATTCCTAAAAACTGAATCAGCTGTGACTTTGCCTGATATTGATTTAAAATTGAGCTAAACTCTAGTGTTGATTCTTCTAAGTTTGCCCATATCTGCTTTTTTGTCAGCTCAACTGATAATATGTCGTCGCCTAACTTTCTTTTAACAAAGACTATAACATTATCAGCCTCTGTTTGAAAGTTTGACTCACTATTAAAAAATCCAAACGGAGTTGGATTACTTGTATTAGCAAAAGTAGCCACATGACACCTATGATTGAGAACAACTCTACCAATAAGTATCTCTAAGACTTAAATGATTCTATCTTTCTTGTATCTGGTGACACTAAAAATGATATAAAATTAATAATAGTTTCTTTATATCTAACTGTAGCAGTGATATTAAAAATTATAAATTACTTTTTAGAAGGTCTTCCTCTTTTTTTTGAAGCTGTAGTGCTATCACTTTTTACAGGTTCTGAAATCTGAACAGCACTCTTCTCTAGTGCAGGAGGTGAATGAGCAGGCTGTGTGGTTGTCTGAGAATGTGTTTGCTGCTGATTTTGTGAAAATGATCTAACTGCTACACTTAAAACCTCAGCCTCCTCAAGTGTGTAAATTCCCTTTCTCTGAGCAACTCTAACACCATTTACTAAAACTGTGAGAGCATTCAATTGATCCTCATACGTTGCCATTATTTCTCCTAATTCATTTATATGAAATTATAATCACAAAAATCATGTTGTAACACGCACAATAAAAAAAAGGCGACTTAAAAGTCGCCTTTTTAATTCAAATATTCTAGAAAATATCTTAATCTTGTGCGTTACCGATGCAACTAATTGTTGGAGTCGTGGTTGTCGTAATAACTTCAACATCAACAAAGTCACCGGCTTGTACACCACTTGAGGCTATAAACTCCACTCCAGTATTGGCGTTATTCGCCTCATCCAGGAAGACAATATCCGTTGCGGCTGCACCGGCTGCGTCTAGAAGCATTCCCTTGAATGGTGTCGCTGTACCGAGCGCACTAAACCCAGCAGAAGCTGTTAGAAAAATATTATTTGTTAGAACAGCTGCTTGAGAACCTGTAAGCGTGAACCTTGCCTTCCATCCAGCAACTGCTGGGATATGAACGGTATAGATTGCAGAGTGATCACCTAATAAAATTGTCTTTCCGCTGTGAGATGCAGATAGCATACAGTCAGCACCGCTGAAACCAGATGTTCCTGGAGATACGACAACTCTCTCCTGTAGCATTCCGCCGAGAGATTGTCCATTGAGCTTTACACTTTTCTTAAACGTTGTTGTACTTTGAACATCTACACCAGAACCTGCCTCCTGGACAAGTCCCTTACCATCTGTAATTGTTACCTTTGGCATAATCTTTCTCCTTTGTCCGCATGATTCCAATTCGCCGGCGGGGTCGGTTGATTATATGAACTGGGCCTAATACTACATATCCCTATGGGGTTAAAATATCATTATAAAGTAATATAATTATCTAAAATCCAGCGATTACAGAAATTGCTATTAGTCCAGGCAACCTTTGCTTGACATACACGCCTGAAAATAATGTATCTGTCCTTCCCCCTACATAAGAAAAAGCTGCTTCAAGGTTCTTGCTCACACCTGGATTAGATGCCATCTCAGGAGTAACTATTAACAGCATCACTCCTGTTGATGCTTTTCCAGCTGGAGCAGGGCATGGAGATGATTTTAAGCATCCCTGATAGAGAATTGATCCCAAATCTTGTCTGTTTACATCTCTAGCAACTGTGCTTCCAATGACCATTCTTCCTGTCGTGCTAAGCACTCTCTCAAGATCCTTGGAGTCAAATGATTGTATTGGAGACGTCTCATCTGCTAGCTTCAAAACTTGCCATAGCAGCTTTGCAAAATTTCTATTCGCTGAGGGATATAGGTCAAGCATTCCGACCTTTCCCCTTAGCAGCTGAAGCTGTTTCTCATTATCAATCATGATGTGTGGATGAAGAGCAACGTCAGACATTAAAGATTCATAATTTGCTGCTATTGTAGGATTGAGCAATTCCTGAGCAGTCGGTCTTGTAACAATATATACTACCTGGCCCGCTGCCTCTACTGATCTGAGGTATCTATCAAATGCTCCACCTAGAATATTGGAAGCGCTTCCTGTTCCTCCGCCGCCGCCGGCAATAACAAAAAGCCAGTCTACCTTTCCTATTCTAGTTCGAATAGCATCTTCAACAAGCGCACTATTATTTTCCAAAACCTTCTTTCCAAGTGCTATGTCTTTACCGACTCCATCAGCACCAGGCAGCAAAAGAAAATGCTCAGCCGAGACTCCCTCTGGCTGATCCTTTACAGTTGTATTTATGAGAAGAGTCTTATTAAATCCAAGATCTAGAAATGCCTTGGCGAGTTTTCCTCCCCCACCGCCGATTCCAAGAAATGCACACTTAATTGCAGATGCGGCAGAATTTTCAGGAAGCATCCTTTCATCTGCGGTAACCGGATCATCATCGTACGCTTCAACGAAATCAAAATCATCAAAATCACCCTCATCTACTACAGGTGATTCATATTGAGAATGTTCAGGTTCTTCTTGAACATTATGACCTTCATTTATCTGTGTGTCTGTATCTTGGTTACTCATTTGGGGCTCCTGTATTTCTTGTGGAGGCTGTCGTTGATCTTTTAACTCATTCGCAACATCCTTTAATGTCTCCTTGGCTGCTTGCTGGTAAAAGCTATCATTTACATCTGACATTATCTTATTATCCTCTTGTTGTTCATCTGCATAGAAAAAACTCGTCTTTATAGAGCTTGTCATGACATATATTACTCATTATTCCACATTTATAAATATCTAGCTGACAAACATCTATCACAAATAAAAAAGGGGCGCCTCTATGAGGCGCCCCTTAGTAGCTCATCTCTAAGGATATCTTAGATTATGTTAAGATCAAGAACCGTTACTGTTCCGTAGAAGTCAGCACGAACCATCTTCTTACCATACCGAGTCATCACGCCCTTGCGAGGTGTGAAGTCTTCGGGGGCGAAGATAGTAGGAGTGACGATCAACGGCACGTAAGGTGCGTAGACATATCCTGTCTCAAGGTAGCTTCCACCCTTGTATCCAACTAGGACCTTATTCCGTGGGAAATAGGGATCCTTGTAAACCGTGAAACGGTTACTTAGGGAACCAATGGGTGTCGCACCAAGCGAGAATGGATTACTTGTCTGACCAGATCCATCAATAGTGATGTTGGGCTTGTAGAGCACCGAAGCCTCAAAGATCGTTGCGACCTCCGGGGAGCAAACCACGAAGTTAGCAGAACCTCTAAGGGTCTTACGGTGAATCTCATTAGCAACATCGATGATGGTCTCAACAAGAGTCTCATACCACTCACGAACTGTACCAGTGAACTGAGGACCTGAAGCTAATGTGCTGGCCTTTGTTGCCTCAGCTGCAGTCTTCTTGTTAACGAACTTACCAGGCATACGTGACCAGTAGTAGTTAGCACCTCTCGCCTCTGTGAGAAGATCATTGAGAATCTCACGATCAATCTCTAGTGCGATCTGCTCGGAAAGGATCTGAGTTAACTCAACCTCAGCGTCAAGGCTGTGGTATGCGTTAAGATCCTGTGCGAGTTCCGGTGACCAACGAGCACGTAGCTTACGAGTCGCGGCTGTAACTGCGATTGACTCAATCTTGATGTCAATCTCAGGAATGACCGGACTTGGTGTAGCTGCGAAGTTAGACTCAAAGGTCGGAATCGTCAACACATCACCATCTGTACTATTAACACCAAGGTTAGGTGCCAGTGCATATGATGCAGTGAGGTCGGTAGACCCGTTCGCCGCTGTAGAGGGACCTGCATACGTTCCTGATACGACCATTAACAGTGCCGCATTGGCTGTTGCTGTCGTAACCAATGGTTGGGACGTGAACTGTCCACCCGAGTACGTTCCAAGCTGGTTGAGACGTCTAAGGTTAAGCACGTTCTTTCCACCCTGCCACTCATCAGACAGAGCTGCAATAGAGTCTGCCAAGTTTGTGGGAGAGCTTTGGTTACTACCACCTGTGTTAGTTCTACTTGCTGAGAACAATGTGATGTCCTTTGCATTAGTAAGATCAAGACCAGAAACACCACTAAGATCTGTGAGATCAAAGATTAAGAACTGGAATCGACCACTGCCAACACCTGAGGTATCTCCCTCGATCTTCGTAGTGACCTGTGGATCAAACTGAAGGTGACGTCCATCACTTCCTGTTGCAGCAGCAAGACGACCACTCTGTAACGAGGCATTACCCTGCCACGCACCAGATGCTAGAAGTGTTAGTCTACTATTAGCAGAGGTTCCACTGATTGTCTTGTGAACCTTAGAGTAGGTAGCACCAACTAGATCATACTGACCACCGGTTGCGAGTGATCCTGATCGGACACCTTTACCTGTGGGGTTGTTATAGATTGATGTTCCCTTCTGATAGGTCTCAGCAGCAGCAGTGCCCTCAGTTCCGTCTGTGAGACTTGCATCACCACCGACGTTATCACCGTAGGTGTAATCCAGATAGAAGAGCAGACCAGAAGGAAGGCTCATTGGCTGAATAGAAACAAGCTCGTTGGATACGAGACCACCGAAGACACGACGAACGATCGGGAATGCGATATTTGTGAAGCCTCTGACGTCGCCAGAGGAGGCGAGGTTACCGCCACCTGTTGATAGAGAGTTTTGCTCTCTCAGGAGCTGAGCAGCCTGATTTTCAAGAAGTCGAGACATGGTCTCCCGACCATGATCATGCAGGCCTCGAAGAAGTCCTGTTCGGGACCACTTTTCGACCAGTCGCATACCTTCAGCACCAATATTTCTATCTCTGATGCCTTCAGTAAGCTGATTTAGTGTGAATGACTTTGCCATTTTTATTTTTCTCCTATAATGCAGTTAATGATAAAATTCACTTGATTCCGGCTAGCGTCGCCCATCTATTCACCTGATCGTCAGCTGAGTTGGCCGAAGACCGCCCAGTGACCTTAGAAGATGATCCGATAGCTCTGCGAACCGAAGATTCATTCATTGATCCTGACTTGCCCTTATCAAAGGATTCCGTCAGGCTCCTGTAAAGTAGCTTTACTTCTCTCAAGCTTCTAGCATTGTCAATGGACTCAACAACCGACTTTCTCTGAGCCGGTGTTATTTCCTTGCTTTGCAGAAGCTTATTTACATAAAGAAGCTTAGCATTAAACAGGTTTAGATCTGTCAACTGCTCACGAAGTGTTTCAACAGCACCTCTGTATTCCTTGAGCCTCACCGAGAGAGATCGATTATTACGTCTCTCATTTCTAAGTTGTTCTGAAAGAACATTTAACTTAACTTGTAGAGGATCCTTTCCAGGTTTTCCTCCTCCGAAATCTGCGCCTCTTGGCATCTTACCACCAGAGCCGCCATAAGAATTCTTTACACCAGACTTTCCAGAGCCTTTTCCGCCCCAGCTATCTTGCATGTCGCTCTTTATTCCCTTAATCTTTGTGAGATCCTTGGCTTCAGAAAGATGCTGTCTGAGACGAACTAGCTCGCTACGAAGAATCTTTTCGTCGATCTCAAATACTTCATCAAGACCTTCAAAATCCTCCAGCTCAATATCCACCTCTTCTTCTTCTTCAGGAGCCTCTGCAGCCTCAAGATCTTCTTCAGACTCCTCTTCCTCTTCTTCGACTACTCGAATAGTAGGCATGAGGTCCTCTGGAATCTCGAGATCACCTAAGTCTATCTCTAGCCTTGCCTCATCAAGACTATTAAGTCCTAGCATTGACATAATTTCCTTGATTTCTTGTGCCTCTGCTTTATCAATTGCATCCATGTTATCTCCAGATTTGAGCGTCTCTAGCTCAGAAAGATCAATTTCGTAAAGATTGTCATCATTCTTAGACGACAAATCATTGTTTGGATTATCATCCATATGACTACTTATTCTCTGTGAATCAAAAAGATCATCACTTTCACTAAGTTTATCAGCCATTTTTAAAAGTTTTTCTCGACTGTCGCCGTCGAGTTCAGATATTGATTCTTTAATTGCATCCCTAACTACGTCCTTGTCAGACACGCTCTTGAAATCATCAGCTCCAAAAAGATTCAATAATGCAGACATTGCACTATCATCTAAAATAACTTCACTATTAGATTCTGAAAGATCTGATCCAACTATCTCAGAGGCAACGTCCTGTAATACATCTTCATTTGAACCATCATCAGAGGACTCTCCAATTAACTGCTCTTCTATAAACTCTCTTATCTTTGGAGTAACTGCTTCAATAATAGCATTTTTGGCATTCTTTTCCGCTGTATCTCTTAACAGCTTCGCCTCTGCTATCGCTTCCTCATAAAGAGATTTTGACATTATTGATCCTCTTCTCAATTAAATATTATGTATTTTGTGAATTTGCATGTAGCGTTTCATCAATTTTATTGAAAAGCCTAAGCAATCTAATTCTCTGCCTTAAAATAGATCTCTCTGTGGGATCGAGATTAAAAATATCGTCCCATCCCATATTCTCTAAATCTTCATCTTCTAAATAGTCAATGGGTGCTCTAGAACTACCATACTGTGTTCCGGCACCGCCCACTTTTCCTGGACCAGTTGTATTAAATGCTTGACCTGCACCTCCAGTTCCAAGCGGAGGACCATCAAATCCATTTGGATACAATGTTCTATGAGAAAATGGAGCTATTCCACTCATCACAGCCGGCATATTATCAGACTCAGAAAGGTTTCCTATATCCCATCTCTGGAGACCAACCATGCTCCCCCTGTCTGCAGATCCTCTTCTTCCGACCTGCGGGTCTATTGCAAGGCGATCTCTACCAGTAACTGCGCTAACCTTTGATATTAATTCCATCTCATCTTCATCGATATCCTCAATAAAATCATCCTCATATTCTTCATATGAAGTTGGCATCTTATATATTCCTGTTTCTGCCCAGCCCATAGATGTCTCTGACCCTAGACCTGTCCCAAAGCTAGGAATTTTTTGTCCCTTTCCATAGCCATGACCTATCCTTTGATCAGAATTTGCAGTTGAAGGATTATAGTAAAGTCTGGTTGCCAAAGAAATTATCCCCTACCGTCAGATCCCTGATACGACCTTCCAGAAATATAATCACCCAACTTTTGGTCTGCTATATTTTCTGAAGTCTTAGAGGGAGATACTGTTCCTCCTAGTCCAGACCCGAACTCTGGAGCAGATCCATCCGGTAGTTCTCCTGTATATTCTGGTTGATCAGCAGGAAATACGCTTCCTGGACCGGGAGATGAAAGATTTGGAACGTATGGAGAGGCAGGCTTTCCTCCGCCTCCTGTTTCAACATCTGATAGATCAGGTGCATTAGAAAAATCTCTATTAAATGAATTTAATCCCAGACCTCCCACAACCGTTCCATCTAGTGCTAGTTCTTGAAAAACTTCTTTTCTTTCATCGTCATTTACATCACCAGCGTAAATTGGAGATGCTGAAAATGATGCTCGTAAATTTATACCGTTTCTAGATCCGTATGGCTTATCATCAGATGCAGCCGGTTCAACTATTGTCTGTGGTTGGTCAGCCATTCTATAATTCCTTTAAAAGTCTTATTTTGAGAATATTTCTAGCTTTTGTAATTCTGTTTGCTCTTCTACGAAGCGTAGATTCTCTTAGGCCAAGAGCTTTAACATAATCAATTTTATTAACTAGGTTGTCACCACCCGCCCACGCATCATCAACAGTGTCAGAGGATAACAATCCCTCTTTTTCTAATTTCTTCTTTTCTTCGATAACTATTTTTCTAAGAACAGCCGGTGTTAATGTAGTGTGTCTTGACATATGATCTCTCCACAAAGTGTCTCAATCATACATATTATGTAATGAAAGAATTAGCTACTCACATTAAGATCTTTTTGCTGTCGTAGCGAACGCTAAATCTGCCCATTTTTGTGCAGACTCACCGAATAATTCCTGCGGGTCTGATTTAGATGCTACCACAGCTGCTACATCTCCGGATGCAGCAGTTGGTAGAGATGATCCCCCGGGTCCTGGCCTCTCAGCTCCTGCCTGTTCTTGCAGTGTCGTCATTGCAGTATCAGCCAGTATCGACGATAAGACTGGATCGGCTGTCATACTTCTTGTCGTTTCTCTTATATTTTTTTCAAAATTAGGATTTGGAATTTCATCTTTTTGTGAAGTCTTATTATAAACTATATTATCAAGCCCAGCTCTTCTATTCACGCTCTGGCTTCTAGATTCGGATCTTACTGATTCTGATATCTGTACCTCTCTATGCTCTCCGATTCCTTCGCTTAATATCTCTATTAGGCATTCCTTTACTATTCCCTTTAATTTACTTCTAGCAGCTCTAGACATCAAATTTACCTACCACGACAATATATCATTAAAAATTCTATCTATTTTATCTGTTTTGGTAAAATTTTTATCAACATCACCGGGGTTTATAGTCTTTCCTTCACTTATCATAAATGCTCCAGGTGTAGAGGGTTCACTAACCATATCAAAACAAATCAATTGAAAATCTTCCTGGACAACCTGCCTATCTCCGTCGTTTCTAGTAGAGCCCACACCTCTAGAAGAAATTCCAAGTGTTACACCAGATTCAACGAGACTTTGAAGTATTTGTCCAGCGGGTGTATTAAGTAGCTCAACATGCCCAACAACAGAATCACCCTCTATGTGTGCTTCTCGGACTATATGTGAAACATTTTTCAGTTCTACCACCGAGGAATCCGGATGATCACATTCACCGAGCGCTCGATTCTCTTTAATAAATTTTTGATAATTTAGCATCTCTCGCTCTAATATAGATCTGGGATAAACCCTTCCATTCTGATTTAAAGTGTCACATTTTTGTAATACACCTCTTAGAACTATCTTTCCATCGTTTTTTTCACGAGACTCTTTAATCATATTAGATGTATAAGATAGAGGAGTCCACTCAGTCAAAAGTTTTAATTTAAAATCACTCATATATCGCCTCCCTTAATTCTCTCTTTAGTTGAATTAATGTTAAGAACCTGGCTATAGACTCATCATTCATTTCATTTATTGATTCATCATTAATTCTCTGTCTAACTGAATCAATTTTCTCTAATAAGAAGCCATTATCTGTCTTTTTCTCAAATTCATTTAAACTATTAAGTGTCTGATCTTTAATATTTTGAACTTTTTCTAATATAGATGTTCCACCGTCATGTGACATTGAAAAGACATATGACCGTATAATATCTCTCTGTTCTGAACAGAAATTATTTTTATACTTTTCATTAATTTTTTCTGTCATTATTTTTACAACAAGCGAATCAACGTCATGATCTATATTCTCTTCTATTGTTTGACATTTATCTTTTTCAGATAACATTCTTTCTATAACTTTTGATTCATACTGTACAGTTCTTGAAAGATCTGATCTATCGTTTGATCTCCAGTCATTGAGCAGCGTCTGGATTGTCGCATAAACTTGGTATTCTGGAACTCTCCTATGATAGAACATCTTGTCGTCTAGAGTGTGATTTATTTCTTTAATAAGAAGAGATTTTTCCCTATCTAGTTTTCTAGAATCACACCTTCTCGCTGCTGATTTTGCCTCTGTTAAAATTGCAGCTGCAACAGCAGAATCACTTACAGTTGACTTAATTAGTGCATTAAAAAGCCGGAACTCTCTATAGAGCTCGCTGTCCTTGTTAAATCTAGATTCAATAATTTTAAGCGTTCTCTTGGCTGACTTCTTATCTCCCTGAATTAACAGGTTTGAAATGTTTCTAAGAAGCAGCTCATAGATTATTCCAACATTTCTTTTTTTATTATGATTCCTCGGCATCGGGTATGCTTCCCTCCTCTGATGAATTTATCTCAGAGATTATAATCCCTTTATTACTTATCCTGCTCTCAAGTGATTTTAATGTAGATCTTATCTGTGATGTCATTTGTGTGTGATTTTTTATCTTTTCATTAAAGAAATTTGATAAAAATTCATCTTCTGTCAATTTTGGAATTTTTGCTACATTTCTAAGCGGGTTTTTAGAGTCACTGTTTCTTTGATATTGGGCATTTTTTCTTCCAAATGGATGAAAAAGAGAGTCTGATGCATCCTTTCTATCATGACTATGATCTGGTGCCATTTGTGGAGATCTTCTTCTTCTAGGTGAGTTCCATATCACCTCTTTCTCTGCCGGCGTTAACTCTTTATCCTCCTCATCATCGTCGTCGTCTTCATCATCGACTATGACCTCAGATAATCTATCAACAGTATTTTGAGCCCTTATGGGTGCATTAACATCTGATATGGATAGGCCCGATATATCTATGCTTTCATCTCCTGTTAAAAGGCCTAGCTGATCCTTATTTCTTGTGTCACCTGCCAGTTCCATTTCTGCTGGTACGGGTTCCTCAACTGCTGCGTCTGCGATTGCCTCTTCTTCTGCACCCGGTAGTCGAACTGCTTCAATTTCCAGATCTTGTTCTTTATCTACAATTCTCTGATCAAGAATCTGATCAAGAACCTCATCTGTCATATTAAAGATATTCTTTCTTATCCAGTCTCTACTAACAAGCCCCTCAACACCCACGGCAGATGTAGCTATTTCGAATCTTGTTCTATATAATTCCAGCTTCTGCTGTTGTGCAATTGTAGAAGGATTTGATAATTGAAGAGTAAAATCAAGAATATCCTCTCCCTCAAATCCATTACAATATAAGTGTATTATTGCCAGCTTATTTAACTCAGCTACAACAGTTCTTTGAATCCTTGCGATCGTCCTAGAAAATCTAATATCCTCTTGAGATAGTGTTGCTTTTGCTCCCAGACCTTCATCATATCCAAGATATGCTTTTGGAATTTTTAATGCTGCAAATAGCTTTTTCTGTATATATTCAACATCTTCTATGGCAGTAGCATTTGCTCCTCCAGCAAGAGTGTCAATCTTAGTTCCTGAAGAATCACCTCTCACAGGAAGGTAATAATCTTCATCAACAGAAAGTGGATTATATCTAAGATCAACTCTTCCTGTATCTTTATCTACGACCTGTGCTTTCTTTAATGTGGCTTGTACCTGCTCCATATAGTTTGGAATATCCTCTGGCGGAACATTTCCAACATCTATATAGAAAACTCTTCTTTCAGGAGACCTAACTACCCTGTAAACAAGCATTGCGTCCTCTACAAGAATAAGCTGTCTCCAGATTCTTCTTGCTGCCTCGAGAACAGATGACCCATAAGGTAAAAATGCATCATTGCCCAGAATTCTCATATGACAAACTTGCCAATTTTCAAGAACCTGATTCCCCTGAGTAACCCACCTGAACCTCACTGCCATGGGATCTAGTGGATCAAACCCCTCTTCTCTCTCTACCTCATTTACAGGAATTGGAAACGCATTAATTACGCCGTGGTCTGGAGATACATCATTGAATAAAAAGAAATCTCCGTACTTACAAAGATTTCTAACCCATGCTGTCAAATTAAATTCCACATTTAAAGTATCATAAAATAATTCATCAAGTAATCTTTGAATCGTTGGATTTTCTGAATATATGTGAAGGACTGATCCTTTTTCATCTGCAGAAACTGTCTCCTCAGCGTATATGTCTAGAGCTGAACTTATCTCTGGTGTATATTCCATCTCAGAGAAGTCTGAATATCTAGCCATCCTATCATATGTTCCATATGCACTCATTGCTGTGCTATAGACATGGCTCTGGGTCTTTCTAAAGACCTCGAATGCAGACGTTTGCTTGGATGACTTGCTAAAGTCACGTACCTTTCTCTTTATGACAGGCCCGCTTCTAAACAGCTGTGTTAGACGTCTAAATAATGTTTGGCTTTCCTGTGCCACCTAAATCCTCACTTATAAATCCAGTCAAATTCTTTTGCTAGCCTCATCTTGCTATTCCACCCTGCAGATAAAGAATTTTTTCTCTTATTTTCAGATCCTTCCTTAGGATTTCTAGATGGAGCACTATGAGGTCTTCCCTCTGTTATCGCACCAGGCATATCATCATACGAATTTCTTGTCATTTTCATACTTTTAAGCATAGCATCATTTAGCTCCTTTGAATGCTTGCTATGATCAGATGAGCTATCAAATAGCCACATTCCAATTGCAAAGCTTATTACAAGATCGTCGTTATACCCTTTCATTGCCTTCGCTTTGTTTCCAGCCCACGTGAAAGTCTTTAGTTCCTCATAAAATCTACTTGAATATATCTTAACATTTTTATTTCTAATTGTCTCTTCTAATTTAGATAATATTAAATTTCTAGTCTTTCCGCTCGTTGTAAAACCTGCTATATCACTATCTTTTGTTGGAACATAGTTTCCTATAAATACAGACTTTCTTTTCTTATGATACAGGTTTGGATAATCAAGATCCTTTAGCTTAATAATTGTAGCGAATCCATAGCTATTATTTTCAGGACAAAGAAGCGCATCGTTATATTTTTTTCCAAATTCAAATAATAATTCTCCAAATCTATCGGGAGGAATTTTTCCTCTATACTCTGCAACACACTCTCCTTCTCCGACATCAATGACGTGAAAAGTTGAAAAATCCTTAGAATCTCCCCTTGCAACATCAGCAGATATAATATAGGAATGTTCTGACAGTGCATGCTTCCATACCCACACATTCATATCATGCCCTGCTCTTTCTATAGGAGATTTACACATTTCTCTTACCCACTCTATATCTCCGGGTGTTAGAAATGTTTCTCCTGATGAGGCAAAGTCACACAGATACTCTTGAGAAATCTGTCTATGTGATAAATTTTTGGTCGTCTTATCAAACCAGTCCTGACCTCTCTCAGGATGAACATCCCATTGAAGCTTAACTGAGATAAATTCATTAGATCGCTTCTCTGCGTCTGTGTAGAGTTTATAATACTGTCCGCCCACACCATTTGGAGTTGAAAGAAGTATTACGCGCCCACCTGTGGAAACTGTGGGGTATAGCCCAGTCCACAGCGTATCAAAATCTCTAACAAATGCTGCTTCATCAACAATTAATAGAGATAGTGCTTCTGATCGACCTGCGTCATCAGATGTAGGAATCGCCTTTATAGATGATCCATGGCTAAACTCTATAAGCTGCTTATTATTTGTGACTATTTCTGGAAGAACTATCCACTTTGGAAGACTTCTAATCATAGTCTTAACCTTGGTAATAAAGTTTTGTGCGACGCTTAGCTTTGTTGCAATAATAAGAATATTCTTGTCTTTTTGAAATAGGGCCATCCATACCGCATATGCTGCAACAAGTGTAGACATTCCAAGCTGTCGTGACTTTAATATAATTGTAAATCTATTTTCCAAGAATGTCTCAACACAATCATCTTGAAAATCATAAGTATCAAATCCTATTAGACCCCTAACTGGGTGCTGTATCTTAAGATAGGAATTGAAAAAATACACAGGATCCTTACCAGATTTGATAATCTCCGATACCTGCCTAGATTTATTGACCCTTGACATTATTCACATTTAAAATTGGTAAATCTTCTATAGTATGCAGTTTTTCTTGGTGTGAAGGGTGAAGATGTTATCATCTCAACACTATCACTTGTTCCTAAGCTTTTAGCGCTTAATGATCTTCCCGATCCCTCTTTAAACTGCCTTTTTACATTCTTCATAAATTCATTTGTAATTTTTATAGATTCATCTTCAAACACTCTTACCTGATCTCTTAGGTTTCTTTCTGATGCTAGGTGAACAACTGTGACATACGAAACAGAAAGTGTGTCACCAGAAAGTGAAGCCTTAACAGACATTGTTGGAGATGAAATTGTTGAACTTTTTCCCCATGTTGAATCTAAAATTTGACCAAGAACGTTAACTTCTTCAGTACTAAACATAATAACTCCTGTTACTAATTATTGTGATCATTCAAAAATAAAAAATGAAGATGCCTGTTTTATTATTTCTTTATGAGATAAAACTTCCTCATCTGACGGTCTCCAGCCTGATAACCACTTTTCTCTCATAGGTTCAGCCCATTTCATTCCACATTCAGAACAACACTTGAATCTTCTAATATAACTATAATCATCCGCTGTATTCATTGTAATTTGGCATACTGGACAAAATAGATAAGATTTTTCTTCTCTATCTTCTGTTATTATCACAAACTTATCTCTATACTCATATTTCTTTCCCGAGCTTGATTCTTTAAGGATGGGAAACTTTTGTATTTTTTTCATTCTTAATTATCTCCAAAGAGTTGTCTACTATATCTTTAATTTCATCCACATGAGATATTATTATAATATTTCTAAACCATTTTTTAAGAGACTCTAATAGTCTACTGCATGCAGCGATATTTGTCTCATCAAGTGCACCAAATCCCTCATCAATAATTAGCATGTTCGTCTTAGTTAATGATGATACATTAATGAGAGCAACTCTTATTGCAAGAGAAGACATCATCTTCTCCATTCCAGAGGCTAGTTCAATAACCCTTCTACTATCTCCGTAATCTATAAAAACATCCATCGCATTTGTATCTATGTCTGCCTCTAGCTCAACAGTAAACCCCACAACACCTTGTAAAATTCTTGAAATTTCAGCATTAATTAAGGGAAGCTGTGACATCATTATCTGAAGAGGTATACCTTTCTTAGACACAGCTTGCATAAAAAGATCATATGTTCTTAAATCTATCTTGACTTTTTCAAATTCTTTTCTCTTATTTTCCATATCAGAGACCTGGACTCTAAGGCTTGCCACATCTTCAAATAGACCTAATCTTTTCTTATCAATTCTTTGTATCTCATCTTCTAGAAGTATTATATTTGATCTAATAACTGATGCTGGATTTTCTTCATCCCTAACTAGCCTAGATGACATGCCATCTAAAATAGAAGATTCTCTTGACAGGCTTGATTCTAGCTGGCCCATCTCATTTTCAATATTATTATGTCTAACTATCAATGATGAGATTTGAACAGATAAATCTGACTGTTTTTTAATCATTGCGTTGTATTTTTTAATTTTTTTCTCAACATTCTCACTTAAAATTGATTCAAAGGATATCTTTGCATCTCTTAAGGATGAAATAGATCTTTGTACTACCTCTCTCTGATCATTTATTATCTTCTTATCTCTATGTGAATCTTTAATAAATTTACAAGTTGGAAACTTGTCTCCACAAGGAACCTCTCCTAATTTTTTGATGGAGCCCACTTGGCGATCAAGCTCTCTTTTATTTTTTTCAAGCTGATGATCTAAATCAATAACTGCTCTATCAAGTTCTTTTTGAATCTCAATCTTCATCTGTAGATCTTTTATAGAAAAGTCTGACTTTACCTGTTCTATTTTTGAATATCTTTTTTGCCTTAAAGCCACCTCACTGGTGATCTCTTCTTCCTTGTCTTTTAAGCTTTCTATATCTTTTTTATATCTTGAAACTATTTTTTTCTGGGCTTTGAGTTCTGACACTGTTATGATATCCGGATTGTCGGATGTAGCTAATTGAATATTGAGATCCTTTAGTGTGGTTCTTTTTTCAAATATATCTTTTTCAAGCAGCTCTATCTTCTCATCATTTTCAATTAAATAAAACTTAATATTATCAATTTCCTCATCCCAGTCTATATCTGGATATGATTTTACTTTATTTCTTATATCATATGACTCTATCTTTGCTATTTCGTGCATCTTTTCAAACACACCCAGGTCGAGAAATTTTGTTAAAATCATTTTTCTTGATGTGGCGCCTTCTTTAACAAAAGTGCTCATCTCCCCTTGAGATGCTAGCGATGTCATTAAGAAATCATCAGCTGTCCCAATAAGCTTTCTTAGAATCTTTTCTGTTTCTCTTCTTTGCTCCTCAGTGATATCCTCCTCGATATCTCCCAAATTATTTAATTTGTATAGATTTAAAGAAGTTGATGCATAAATCTCTCCCTTTCTTGTCTGGTGTTTTATTGTTGATCTTATGATCCTATAGGGGTCACCATTTAAATTTATATCAACTACAGCCCTGGCGCTATTTTTTCTATTATTGATTATGTGAATATTTTTAATAGATCCTCTATCTGTTGTATTAAATAGACCATACATCAATGATCCAATTATAGATGACTTTCCTTTTGCATTTTTTCCAAAAATACCTGTTATCCCAGGAAGATTTTCAAAATTAACAATATTTTCATTTCCATACGAGAATAAGTTATCAAATCCCAGTGAATTAATTTCCCACCTGGTGTTTCTTAGAGTATCTTCTTCCCTCGTCACCTGTGACATGTATTTTTCTATTAGCTCATCAAATTTTTCAAAATATTTTTCATTTAATTTTCCATCTCTGTAGTACTCTCTAATTAATTTTTTATGAGTCTTTCCATCTCTAAGATTCTCCTTATTAAATGTTCCAGAGGCTGTCTTTATCTTGGACGCATCAAATGTTGACTCTGACTTGAAGACTACCTCTGTGGCCTCTTTGACTCTCATTAGCTCATATTGTAATTGCTTACTATCTGCCTGAGCTATAACACTATCTGATTTTACTCTAAACCTTGAACAATTGGGATATTTGTCAGCTTCATCTAGTGTCTTTTCAACAGATCCCTTCCAGCATATTGTTATAAATGGATTCAAATGTTGTATTTCATAAAATTTGCTATTAAATGAGTTTTTATTTTCAATATCCCAGAATAAAAATCCTTTTCCTGTATCTTCACCATAATTTTGCTGTATAGATGATCCGCAGTATGCTATAGTTTTTTTATTGTCTAAATACTGTCTTTTGTGTATGTCTCCTAGAAGTGTGAAATCAAAATCACTAAAAAAATCAACAGTTATATCTCCATCTATCTCCCAGTTAATATCAGTTGTTGAACCCCACACAGCACCATGAAATAATGCAATATTTATTTCGCCTTCAATAGGTTTAACATTCTGCCATCCTTCCTCATCAAAACATGAAAAAACACACCAATTATATCCAGGAATACCTGTCGGATATGTTCCTGACCTTTTATAAAGAAAGATATTTGGATCATCTAATGCAGAGAGTATGGGAGATATCGCATCTTGTCTATCTGTATTGTGTTGTAATCCATCGTGGTTACCAAGAATGACATGCACAGGTGCTATCCTAGACATCTCTGTAAACCACCAACAGAGACTGTCTATCAGCTCTGGAGATATCCCTTGGGTCTTACTGTGTACAATATCACCCCCAAGATAAATTACATCTGGAGACAACTCTCTTATCTTTTCAAAGGCGTCAGAAAATGACTCTTTATACTCACTATGACGAGACAGCCCCCTCCAGTGAATATCAGCTAAATGAACAATTTTCATACCAGCGTCCCTATCTTACCGACAAGAGATAAATCTCTAGACCAGAATATTGAATTTTTTCTTCTTTCTTTAAACTCATCTTTTGTCATTTCTCCTACGTCTTGAAAATCACCCAGATCTATCACCCGTACATCACAGCAATATGAGCTTAAAAGATCTGCATATTTTCTAGTTTTCTTTTTCATATCAGAGTCAAGTGATAATAGAACTGGCGTTCTATTTGAAATAATTTTTTTAAAAATATATGATTCCTCTCTAAGCGATGATCCAAGAAGACATGTAGAATTCTGGTTACAAGAAAAAAGATCAAATGGACCCTCTACAATGGTTAATTCCTTTTTCCAGTTTAAATTAACCTCATTAAATACTATGTTCATCTTATCGGATTTTGAATTTATATATTTTGGCTTCCTATCTGGGTCTATTGACCTGGATACAAGATAATTTAATTTGCCATCTGAATCAAATGATGGAATTATTATTCTTCTCCTATGCACACCTGTTGAAGATGTTCCTAGCCTAAAGTACCAAAAATCCTTTTTTGTGAGTCCTCTTCTAAGAAGATACCTTATGCAATCTTTAATATCTGGATCATTACTTTCAAAACTTTTACAAAGAAGAGTGAATTTTTCCGGAAGAAGCACGTTAAAGCTATCATCTTCTCTCTCTAGATTATTGCATCCCTGATCATCCTTTAAAAATCTCTCCCTATACCTGTGTGCTACATCGTGACTAAAACTTTTCTTTAATATTAGAAATAGATTTCTACCTTTTGCGTCACAAACCCAGCAGTGACAGTTCCAAGTTTCCACATTAATAGAAAACTTCTTTTTTCCACTTTTATTTTCACATACCGGACAATAGACAGCTACATTTACACCATCTCTTGCTATCTCGACTTCTCCAAAGACATGTCTTAAAAAGTCAATCTTATTTGTAAAGGTTTCCAATGTACCCTTTTAAAATATAATTCAAAAAATCTAACTGTTCAATTTAATTCCAGAGGAAGCTATTACATACGCGTCGGCGGCATCGTAGCATCCTGGCTCTAATATTATATTTCCTTTTCTTGGGCCAGATTTTAATTTTTTTGTCGGCCATTTAAAATTTATCTGGTTAGAGACCCATTGATGTACTTGTTCTTTAGTGGGTGCTCCTCCTTTTGATTTTCTTATGATTTTTAATCCTACAGACTTTCTAGCTATATTGACATTAATATATGATGGCTCACAAAAAAACTCTTGCTGTGATAGATACCCAACTATTCCATTAAATCGCGCCAGAGTCAGTAGCGTCTTTGCAGAAGAGAGGCCTGGTCGAAAAGCCTGTAAGTTCTCTTCTATAAACACGTCTGTGATATCATAGCTTATGTTAAGTGATGATAGAGATTCTTGAACTATTTGGGCCTTTTCAAATAAATTTTTTTCCTTAGATAGCGAAATATAACCTAGATTTACAAACGATCCATCTTCATCTAATATACACCATCCCGTGCATGCTGTGGAAACATCTAATCCAAGAATCAATTTAAAAATCCTTTTTAAATTTAATCAAAAACTCATCACTTCTTCGCTTCTTGATGGGTTGTGCTAGGTTAGATCTCATTATAACATTTAAATTATCATCATGTAGGTTTAATCCGGTGATGTACACAAAATCAGGATCATATTCATTTGGATCAAGAGATGCTGATATAGGCTTAAACACTGGATTAGATGAAGAATTAAACATTCCTACACCCGCCGGAATATTAACTGTTAACATGTGAATATTTTGCTCGCCCTTACATTTTAATTCAAATTCATCCTTTCCAAAAAATGGAATATTTGGAGACTTGATAACAGCCACACCCTCATTGTAAAGAACAGTTCCCACATTTGCCCAAGTCGGGTGTGTTGTCAATGCATCTGCTCTAAACAGGCCACCCCTCCCATTATCTTTAAGTGATATTCTAACTTTTCCTCCGGATCCGGTTACATTAGGGTCTGTTATAAAAAGTGATCCAGGAAGTATTCTATTTCCATAGAATAAATTAGACATATCAAAGACAGTCACCTCATTTGAGCTTGGGTCTAATGTTCTATCATAAATAGTTAAGACTGGACCGACTGAGGTTTCTATTCCACCAAGATCTGTAGGCGTGCATCCCGCTACAGCTTCTGAAATTTCTTGAGGAAGGAGCGGAAGAGCTGCAGAATCAGGGACCATATCATTAATATTGATTACAGAGAGGTCAATTCCACCCAATATATTTGTAAATTGTGACATATTTGTGCTGACTGATCCGCTTGTGAGAAGATCAAAGTCTGGAACAAACCTTCCATTGTCATTTGGAAGAACTGTTAGGTTTCTTTTTCTTGTTGATCCTGATGCATACACATACCCATTTGCTGTTATATCCAGCACTGTATGATCTAACGTAGATGCCGTTAAATTATAAAGTCTAGGATAATACCCTTTAACAAATTCTCTACTAAAGTTTTCTAAATTAAGAAGTCTTCCTCCCACACCAAAAGAAAAATTAACATTGAACGGATCAGTAGGTGCCTTTCTCTCAGTCTGAAAAGGTGTTATTAAAACATTTCTCTCTCTAGACTCTTTGGCAAAAAAAGGCGGCACATAAAATAATAGGTCTTTTGTATCTGATCTTCCTGATGATATATTCTGCTTTATCTCATCACCATTTAAATCTCTATCGAATATTTTAATATCATGAATCTCTGCATTTAGTGGATGATCAAGATCAAAAAATATGGGATCGTTAGTAAGGCCCGCTGTTTTTGGAAAAAATCCTTCTCGGGAAGCTGCTGTAGTATTAAAAAACTTAGCCTCATTGTCCCATCCTTCATAATAATTTCCCAAAACTAACGCCTCTGAAGATACATGCTTCGGAGGAAGTATTGAGGAAGATGGCACAGAAAATGGATAATGATCATTATCTATCCAGATGCTTCCTGTTCCATCACTTACACTCTTTCCTCCCCACGCTATGGAGACATGATGCCAATTATTTTTACTTAAAGAATTATCAGCTGTTACAAAAATCAAATCTTCAGGATACGATCTTGTATTGTTTTTTGTATTTAAATTTACCCTAGATGGTCGTCTATCTGCACTATGACTAAGTTGAAGTAATATTCTATATCCACTTACATTCCCATCTCCATCTCTGCCGCTTCCCGAAACTAATGATACAGCAAATGCTGAAGAAAGATGCATAATCGTTCCGGCTTTGAAGTCTTTTCCGGGATCGTTTGTATATCTTGGGTTTATATAAAAATCTATTGTAAAAGATCCAGTCGGGTAATACGGCCTTGTCTCTCCTGCCTTTCTTTGAGCATTTGAGTATATTAGTGCTGAATCAGATGGAACTAGTGAAGAAGTAAAAAAGTTAAGAGTATGATAGTTTGTATACACAAATTGACAATTATCATAACTAGAAGCATAGTATGGCATCAAAATATTTCTTACTATACTTTTTGCTGCTGTGTTCAGATTAAATAAGTATGGTGGGTCGAATCTTACAACATTAAATCGTTTTGAGTTTCTAGCGATTTGAGATGATGAATTAACTATCTCCATATAGTCAGACATGCTTGACCTAAGATCATAGCCTGTTCCAGCTTCAATTGCCTCAATTGCTGTTCTAGAAATATTTTCTAAATCAATTGCTGCCGCATAATCTTCCTCATTAAACCCTGGAACACCAGAGCTTTCTGCATCATACGAATTCTCTCCCCATTGAGAAGGATCTATTAGATTTTTAAAACACTTGCTAGGCCTAGCAG
>Ga0098033_1000068_pt1 | contig 60696 bp, 99 predicted proteins | sample 1_EtaG_FD_75049 | JGI IMG/M metagenome (GOLD analysis project Ga0098033, IMG submission 75049) | Marine viral communities from the Subarctic Pacific Ocean - 1_ETSP_OMZ_AT15124 metaG | ecosystem: Environmental > Aquatic > Marine > Oceanic | place: Pacific Ocean | collected 2015-01-07
AGTACTATCGCCAAAAAGACGAGGTCCTCTTAGTTAGAAGAGGACGAATTAGAATTTTATGGGGAGATGATCACGCTATTCACAGCAAATACCCTAGCGACTATCGCAGTGTTTATTTAAAAGAAGGCGATTCGTTTTGTATACAGTCAGGTTGTCCATATCGTATAACTGCGATCGAAGATTCTGAAGTATTTGAAATTGGTAGCCGCATCGCCGACGGTGCGATAAAGTTATTTGACGATTATGGGCGCGCCCCCAATGCCTAATTCCAGAGGAACTTAAAATGCCTATTGTAGAGCCATCACTTATTGATTGTGTTATTTATCACGCAGAATGTACTGACGGTTTTGGAGCAGCTTATTCTGCCTGGAAGCTGCTTGGAAACCGCGCTGAATATTACGCATGCAAACACGGAAATCCACCCCCTGACATAAAAGGTAAAAATGTTGCTATTTTAGATTTTTCATTCAGCAATGCAACTACGAAAAAGATGATCGAAGAGGCCTCGGCCTTGATTGTAATTGATCATCACAAGTCGGCAGTAGTAGAGCTTCATGATATCAGCAACACCATTTTCGACATGAAGCATTCTGGTGCTCGACTTGCATGGGACTTTTTCCACCCCGGAAAAGAACCTCCCAAGTTTATCAACTACATTGAAGATAGAGACCTGTGGAATTGGGAGCTTGAGTATTCTAAAGAGTTCAGCGCTGCTTTTGATATGGTCCCCTTTGAATTTGAGGAATTTGAGAAGTTTGAAGACTCTTCTGTTTTCGATGGTGCTTGTAAGCGCGGCTCATATATTCTTGCTTATTCTAAAACAGTGATTAAAAAAGTTTCTGAACAAGCCCAAAAAAGAAAGATGGACGGAAAAGATGTGCTGGTCGTAAATTCCTCGCACTGGATGTCAGAGATTGGAGCACGGCTTTCTCCAGACTGTGATTTTGCGCTGATCTGGTATTGGGATCATGAAGATAAGCATACTAAAGTTTCACTTAGGGCTTTTCATGAAACCGTTGATGTTTCAGAAATTGCAAAAACATTTGGCGGCGGAGGCCATAAAAAAGCGGCTGGTTTTCAGCTTTCAAAAGGCAAGCACATCGAAGACTTGTTTGACAAGCCTAAAACCACTCGAAGGAAAAGGTCTTCCAAATCAAAAACTAGTAAAGCTACCAAAGAAGAGTAAAAATGCAACTTACTAAGCAAGATATTTTAAAAGCTATAAAAAATCTTGATGAGATTCCAGATAAAAGTGAATGGAAGACCACTACGTCTAAAATTTTTAAATTGGGTCTCTTACAATATTTAGACAAGAAGCCCAAGATGTCTTGGGTTGAAGTGGGCGCAGCCCAGGGCCACACCACTCACATTCTTGCTTGTGTAGCGCAAGAGGTTTTAGCCATAGAAATTGTAGAAGAAAATTGTGCTAAGATTCGAAATTTTGGTCACCAAAACGTGAGCGCGGTCTCTCTAGATTTATACGGAGCCCATTGCAGCAAATTTATGGCTGGCCAGAAGTTTGAAGCAGCTATCATTGATGCTCAGCACAAAACAGACTGTGTATTAAAAGACATAGAAAACTGCAAATTATCTGGGGTTAAGCTTTTTGTCTTTGACGACTATGGGGCTTTTGAAGAAGTGCGCATTGCTGTCGACTCATTTATTTCAGAATTATTGTCTAAAAATATTAACCACCAAGTTAGTTTTATCGGCATGCCCCCAGGCGCATATTTCCCGAACACAATGTTTAAGGTACTTCAAGATTGGGAAGGCATAATTGTGGAGTTGATGTGAGACCTGAATGGGATAAAATATGGATGGACTTTGCTCACAACATAGCGAAGCGTTCTTACGATCCTCGATTTCAAGTGGGATCGGTGATAGTAACTAACGATAATTGTCAAGTGCTCGCCGTAGGATATAACGGCAATTATGCTGGTGGTCCAAATGAGGCTGAATCGGAAATTCCTGGTCAGTCTGGCATGATTCACGCAGAAATTAATGCATTAATAAAACTGGATTACAATAATCCTAAAAAGAAAAAGCTCTATCTCACATTATCTCCCTGTAGAATGTGCGCCAAGGCCATAGTTAATGCTGGGATTGATGAAGTAGTTTATAGAGAGTCCTACAGAGATCTCTCAGGTGTAGAACTACTTCAAGAATGTGGCATAAAGGTAAGGGCCTTTTAACGTCTGACATAATAGTTAATAATTAGAATGTGAACGGGGACGGAAATGTCAGAGTCTTTTGCGGATTTTTATCAATATCATACCACACTTCTAGAAGAAATATTCATTAAGACCCTCTCAGAGGACGATGTTCTTTTGGAAGGAAATTTGCGATACCTTCTTTTTGAAGGCGAGCTCGATCAGCCAGATGTTGAAGCATTACGAACTCAAACGCAGGCGCTTGGTGAATACCTGCAGACAGTGGTGGAAGTTCCAGCCCTTGCAGAAGTGGTACCCTCTGCAGCAAAATGGTTTGCAGCCCAGCTGACAAACGTTGGGAGCGCCCAAAAGTTTGTGATGAAACTAGATTTGGGGGATCCCGGCAAAGCAAAAGGCTGGACAGAGAAAATATTCGGGAAAAAATACACTGTAGCTAACGGCGTTGCTGCAGTTGCATTGATAGACCAATTAGCTTCTGGAGGCATAGCTGCCATTTCGGAAGCTTTGGCTTTGCTAGAAAGGAATTTGGGCGAAAAGCTGGGCGATGACGTTCAGTTCATTAACGTTCCTGAAGATTCAGGATTAACCAAAGAGGATATTGCTGGAGGAATCAAGAAGGCATTTGATAAATCGCTGGGGAATGCATTTGCGAAAAACGCAAAAGGCTTTATGAAAAAGCTCGGTGGAAAAGTGGGAAAAATGCCAAATGTCGCCCTAACTGATTTTCCAGTAGACGCAGTAATGCCCGAGTTAATGAACTTAACTCTCCCACAACTTAAGGCTCTGGTTGAGGCCCTTCCCGCAGCCAAAATTCCAAAATCACCCGAGGAAGCAACTGCAGATGCTCTTGCTGGTGAAATTACTGATGAAGAGGCATCTGGCGAACTTAGCGATGATCAAATTGGAAAGGCTGGGCAAGCGTGGCTAGATAAGCTAAAGGCTGATGGGGCCGACGCAAGTCTCATGAAAATTGGAAAGGCCTGGATGGCAGCAGTGGCCAAAGATCCAGACTTTAAAAAGCTCGCTGGCCTGCAAGAATCTTATCGCAGTTCTCTCACTTTTCTTTTATTCGAGCAAGTTAAATGGCCTGAGCTCGTTGCTGTATTCTCAAAAAATAAACCAAAGATGTTTTCTGGTTTACCCGACAAGACCATTGAACCGCTGATTGCCCCATTTGCACAAGCGCTAGCCGATCAAGGAATCGACGTAGTAGATCAAGCTGGCAACCCCTTCAAGCCGCCAGTTGGAGATACAGATGAAGCGATTGAGGCTGCGGAAGAAGAGGTCGATGAAGAGGGAGGCCCGACTGCAACTGGTCCGTGGGTGGGAGAGCTGGCCAAGAAGCTCACTGCCATAAAGGGAATTTTAAATCCCGAGGCCGCGGCACAAAAAATTAGCGATCTTTTCAGTTTGGGTGGGGACCTCGAAGATGTCGTGGAAGAGGGACGTAGATGGTCTCTTTACGATTTGTTGAGTGAAAAAGTAGTGAAGTATGGTGATGTGGTCAAAGCCCTATCTGATCACCTGCCCAGTGGAGATGCTGAAAAGATTCAAGCCCTCACTGGTATTCATGACATAATATCGAAAGATTTCGGTAAAGATTTCGGTATTGCTGAAATTCCAGAACCCCCAGCGGATTCTGCCAGTGCAGGAATGGTTCAAGAACTTGAAAGTCAGCGGGCTGAGCTGGATGAAATTCCAGATGGTATTGATGACGCAGCTATTGAAGCTGGCAACACCGCCGCATCTGAAGCCCTTGCAGCTGAAACCGGCATGGATCCAGCTGTAGCTTCTGCGTTATTAGATTCCAATGTTCCCGCTGAAGAAGCCCTTGCCGCTGTTCCAGATGAAATAAAAGAAGACCCTGTATGGTTAGAAAAATTAGCTGCCGCAGGAAAACAAAGATTTCTGGCAGCAGCGGCATCGGCACTCTCTTCTGCAACTGAAGCTTTTGGTGATCTAGCGCAAGATTTTGGAGAAGGTGTTGTAGAAGGTGTAACTGCTCTCGCCAAGGGAGCCCAAGCAGCTTTTAAAGAATTAGATGGAGATGAAGTAAAAGATCTCTTAGCTAAAATTAGTGCAGCAATTCAGGGCGGAAAAGAAGAAAAAGTAGAGCTTCTTAAATTAGTGGGGAGTATTGCTGGAGAGGGAGCGGTTAAGGAAGCCCTTCCAGAGAAGCTAGCAAACGTTGTTTTGGACGTCGAAGTGGATGAGGCAGCCACAGTTCCTGAGGTTGGCGAATTCTTCAAGCATGAAGACGAAGAGGGTAAAGAGCACGGCGTTAAGATTAAAGAAGTCGACACAGAAAGAAAAATTGCCGTGGGCCACATACCAGAAGATGGTAAATGGACCAATAAAACCGTTGATATAGAGCTTGATAATATCGGTGAAAAGATTGAAGACGAAGAAGAGGCCCTGGCTTTTAAGGGCGATGCCGCTGAGGGTGCTGGATCAATCAAGGTTGCAGACTTTAATTCTAAGATTTCGGACGCCATTGATAGTGTCTATGGAGACGATGAAGAGCTCCTCGATCTAATAGTGGATGACCAGGAGAAGGTCCCTGGCATTTTAGCGAAAGTATCTCAAGAGCTATTTGCTGACGACTTTGCTTTAGAAGAAGCTCTTTACCGTGGAAGACTTTCCCGATTTTTATTCGAGGGTTCATATACTTGGGCCGATGTTCAAAAGTCAATCGACAAATACTCGGAAGATGTCCCCGGCGATCTTCTTTATGCTATTTTTGCCAAAGCAATTCCCTCTTTTAAAGAGCTGGGAGTAGACGTTTCGGGAGTACCAGAGCCCGATATTGAAGGGTTAAAAGCTATCCTTTCTGGAGAAGAAATCGATCCTAACGCTGAGCTGGACATTGAAGACCCCGCCGGAGTTTCAGACGAAGATCAAGCCAAGCTTGACGCTGAAGCTAAATCTACTGCAGCTGGACTTGGAAAAGTTCCCATTGATAAGAATAAGCTGGCTGCAATTCTTAAGAAACACCCCGATATTGTTGGGCAAGGACAGAAAGCCACTCGAGCAAGACGAAAGCTGAGAAAGGCGATCAACATGGCCGCCGGCATGGAAGTTTTTAAAGAAAACTTTGATTATGGCTGGCTTGATGAAGATCGGTATTTATTAGTTGAATCTGATGAGTATGATGCTATGGAACGTTGGAGACAGCTGGCAGGAATAAAAGATGATTAATTTGAGAAAAATTTTATTGCAAGAATATACAAATAGATTGTTTCAAGCATTAACAGAAGTAGATGTCTTGGACGATCAAGGTAATGTCATAATTGCTAAAGATTTAAAAGTGCGCCACAAAGACAGTGGCTATGAATATACAGTCGATGATATTGTGTCGGACGAAGACGGAATTCAGGTGGTCTTAAGGGACCCCGAAGAACCCCGTATTGAACCCCCGGGAGAGGAAGGTATGATTATGGATAATCGCCTTCCAACTGATCACCCGCGTAAGACTATGACGCCTGATGATGCTGATGCAGAAATAGAAGAAGATGAAGAAGTCTTTTATATCATCGATAAAGATGAATTTGAAAAGGATTATGAATTAGACTGAGCGTCTAATATTTAGTAGTGAGGATTATTAAATGGCTGATAAAATAAAAGACCAGAAAACGAATAAACTTTCTGAAGAAGTTGTGAATTCTATTAGAGAGGGCCTCGGCCTGCCTCCCGCTTCCGACTTGAAAGAGGCTTATGTGACTCAAGCAAAGAAGTTCAACCTTACTACTGAACTTTTGAGCACGAAAGCCAAACATTCTCACCAGCAGTTGTTTGAGCAATATGTCGAATCTCTCAATGAGATTTCTGCGCAGCTAGATACTGTTGATCGTGATGGAGTCAACTCTAGAGATTCTCAGTTTAGAGAATTGAAAATTGATGAGACTTATAATTGCAACGCAGCATTCTTACATGCACTTTATTTTGAAAATATTTCAGATTTGCACTCTCAAGTTAATATGGATTCTTTAGCTTTTATTAGATTAGAGAGAGATTTTGGAACATTTGACGCGTGGCAGAAAGATTTTATTGCGTGCTGTCTTGCTTCTCGATCTGGTTGGGCCGTGACTGTTTATAACGGGTTCTTGAAAAGATATATGAATATCGTTATAGATCTTCACAGCTTTAATGTTCCCATAAATTGTCATCCAGTCATTGTTATGGATATGTGGGAGCACGCATATTATCGAGATTATTTAGATGATAAAAAAGCATTTATCTTTGCAATGATGAAACAATTTGACTGGTCTGTCATTGAGGGAAGATTTAATGACACTGAAAAAGTTTCAAAGGTATTAAAATGAAAAGAGACGAGCTTAAAGATTTTTTCAAGAATTGGTATACTGGAGAATTGGACGAGCTCAATTCCCCTCGACTGCTGCAAGAGCAAGATGATTTGTTTGGCGGAGAAGAAGAAGAGGAAGAAGATCCAGATGCTGAAGAAGAGGGAGAGGATCCAGCCGCGGAAGGTGAAGAAGAAGATCCAGCCGCGGAAGGTGAAGAAGAAGTCAAAGTCGAAGATGTGGCTATTGAAGCCGGGGATGAAGTTCGTCTAGGGAAGCAGTTTGATATTGCCTTGGATTCTATTTTAGCAGATTATGAAATGAATGCGCTAAAAAGTGCGCAGATTCACACAACGGCTAGAGAAGAGGTCGTTGACGTAGCTATAGAGGCTACTAACGAGTGGTGGAACCATAGTTTAAACAATCTTTTGTTTGAGCAAGAAGAAGAAGCCGCAGTTGAAGAAGAAGCCCTCGTATCTGAGAATGAACTTGATATCGACCTATTTTCTGAAGACGTTGCTCGGTTAATTAAAAATTATACAGTTTTAATGGACATGGAGTCTATTATTTTTAATAAAGCAAAAGAATTTCTCATGATAAAGTATGGGGATGATGTTGCAGAAGCGTTTGCTGAAATTTTAAGACTTAATCACGGGATGGATTTTGAAGGAGAGATTGAAGAGCTAGAAGACATAGAAACTGCAGCGCCGCTTGCAGTTGGTGCTAGTGGTGAAGGCGGCGGTGGAGCTGTGTGATGTCAAGCCCTTTCCAGCTCAAAAAATCTATTCATATTAATTTAAATAAGGGCACGCACGCAGAATTTAGAATGGCTCTCTTTAAAAGAGGACTATCAATGCAGGAAGTTTTTGAATTTCTTGCCGTAAAGATAGTAGATGCCGATGATACCCTCATTAAATTTCTTGATGAAATTGAATACAATAAAAAGAACAGGGCTTTTGCCAAACAGATAAACTCAACTGATGCTGAAAGCATTTTTGATGTTATTGAACAGCAGAATCCCTTGGAGGGTAGATAATGCTGGACTGGTTTAAAGGAAGCGACTTACATTCTAAAAAGAAATTTCATGAAATTGAACTTAAAAATGCAGAATTAGAGATGAAATTGCTTCAAAATAATGTCGAGTTGGAACAAATAAAAAATCATTTAAGAGATACCCAGGTATCTCTCCAGCTTGTCCTTTCTTCATATCAAGGTTTGGCAGAAGAAGTTTCTACTTTATATGACGCTCTTCGGGCGATGATGGCCCCGTCTAATAAGCACGCTTTTAAATTTTCTTTTCGACAATCTAAAAATGACGATGATGACAACTGGAACTAGGGAGTATTTAAATGACTGATAACGATATTGATATTAAAGAAGCTAAAGCTTTGGCTAGCGGCGAGAAGCTTGGAATTCTTGATAGAATTATGGGAAGAATTATTTCCCGCAAATTTTTTGTATTTTTAACAGCCACGGGCTTGTTGGGGTGGGCTACCCTTGATAGCGATACGTGGGGAATGATTGCGATTGTTTACATCGGCGGTCAGTCCATGATCGATGCTGCGATCGCATGGAAGCACGGACAATCATGACACTTGCTTTAGCGTGGTTAGGATTCAAAACATGGCTCAAAAAAGTAAAGGCTTGGTGTAAGAAATATTGGCAGCTGCTTGTGGGCGCTGCCATTCCTATCATTTTTATGGTTTTGGCTGGCCAACGCGGAAACGCAACCAAGTTACTCAAACGAGTTCGAGAAGATCACGAAAAAGAACTGCTAGCGATCGAAGAAGCACGGCTCAAAGAGGCAGAGCGTTTGGAAAACGCATCGAAGAAATATATAAGAACTAGGGCAGATATTGAAAAAAAATATTCTGAACTTTCAGAACAATTAGATAATGAGAAAAAAGAACGCATCGATGAGCTGCTAAGAGAATCAGAAGAAGATCCAGAGGCTTTAACTAAAAAGATCTCGGAAATAATGGGTTTCAAGCTATATAATTAAAGCTTACGGGGATTTAAAATGAAAATATCTAAACACCAATTAAAAAGAATTATCCGCGAGGAAAAAGATAAAGCTCTAGATGAGATTGATCTTGAGAATCTTGACGGAGCTAACGGTGATCACCATTGGCCGAGAGTGGACTGGGATAATGTGGGTGTCCTAGTCGACAAGTGGCATGATATGGAGATGAAATCATGGGACCCCGATGACCCCGTAATGTTTCCGGATGGAGAAGAGATGAGCCAGACAGACGCCAAGGATTTCTGGAGAGAGCAGGTCGATGCAGCATCTTATGATTTAGAAAATGAAATGACAGTAGAGATTAGAAAAGTCGCCTTGGCCGCTATGAGACAGATCTCAGAGAAACTTATGATGGGCGAATACGCGTAAGGAGAAATACGATGGCTAAAACACTTGCAGAAATTTATGGATTCAAGAAGTCCAGCAAAAGAATCGACGCTAAAAATCTTCGAAAGTTGATTTTGAAAGAATATCGGTCTATTTTAATAGAGCAGGAAGAGGAAGCTGAAGAAGCTGAGACGTCAGGCCCGCTTAACGGCGAATATAAGGGCGATTCTGTCGACAAGACTACCAATGTGAGAGACGTCGATCCAGTTGAAATAGCAAACCAGCTTCTTTCTGGCGACGACGACTCTCCAATTGTAGCGTCAACAGCAGGCGAGTGGTTTGCGACAAACGGCGCACAGGCTAAAGAGTGGATTGAAAAAATCGGTCCCGACGTTTTTGTTACACGGCTCAAGGACTTAGCAAAAAAGGTTCCGACAACGGGGCTGCCTAAGTCTGTAATGCCATTCCTTCCTGGTCCTGGTGATGCCCAGGGTGACTTTTCGCAAGTTGAAGATGCTCTCACGCCTGGGGGAGAATTCAATGTTGATACCCATCCCGAAAGTGACAAAAAAGGCGAAGACGAAAAAGATGCCAAAGGCAAGAAAGAAGCCGTTTTCCGCGCAGCAGAATATCTGATTTCTGAAAAGACCGCCCCTCCCAAGCCCAACACATTTACAAGCATGGATGCCGCAGCCGAAGAATTTATGACTGGGGGACTAGTAAAGCAAGATGGAGACGAGGGTGACGACGCTATTAAGATCACGAAAGGTGGATCGCTTGCTGCAACTGACGCGATTCCTACGCAATCTAATATTTTGATTTACAAGGGTCTTGGAATGGCAATGAATCCTAAGAATCAAATTGCCGGTGGACCACTAGATGCATGGGCTGGAATTAATGGCGAGATTTTAGATGGTCACCACAGATGGGCAGCAACGATGTTCAATGATCCTGGTGCTTCGATGGGATTGGCCGGCCAAGTAGATCTACAGGGTCTTGGGAAGGGAAACGAGCAAGAAGTGCTAAAGTATCTTACAGCTATTGGCAACGCTCTTGGCAACAAGACCAAGACAGAATCTCGCCGCCGAAGAGGCAGCAGAGATGAAGTGATCATGGAACGCTGGAATAAATTGGCTGGACTCTTAAGAGACTAATTTACTTGGAGCCTTTTGGCAATAAAATTATAACATGAGAAGTTTTATTGCACATTTTACATGCTTAACGTTTTTATTGCAAACGCTAATAGTTCCGACACTAGCTTATGCGGATGAAGAAGTAGCTACCGTCCAGCAAGGTGACCCAGCTCCATTTAGTGGAACTCTTTTTAACACTGAAGCAACAGCTCGAATGTTAGCAGAGCTTCAATTGACTGATGCATCTTGCGATCTTAAAATTGGACAAGCTGTAGAGTTAAAAGAAGCAGAAATGCAGCTCACTGTAGATCAGCTTCAAATTCGTTTTGACACATCAACCGAAATATTCGCACAGCGACTTGCAATTAGAGATCAGCAGATTCAGTTTATGGAAACAGAGCTTACTCGCAAGAAGGTTCATCCAGCTTGGTTTCTTGTTAGCGGAATAGTGATAGGGTCTTTGACTGCTATTGGTACTGCTGCTGCAATGAACCAAGTTTCTCCATAACATCTAGTTCCTGATTAATAGTTATATCAGGAGGTTTCCATGAGCAGTAAATTAAGGCGAGTTGCCAAAAAGATTTTATTTGAAGATGTTTGGCAAAAATATGGATCTGAATACATGTCTCATCCAGTAGGACAAGGCGGCCAGCCAATTCCAGATGACGATGATCCCATTGCTTATGGTGAAGTAGATTTACCTGTTGCGCCATCTGATATGATGCCCAACAGGATCGCAATTGAGAAGCCCCCTATCGATGATGAAGAATATTCTCCAAATAATCCAGTTGCTCTTAGTAGAGCTCTGTCTGCTATTGGAGAAGAAGTTCCAGATTCTAAGGTAGAAGATTTCTATAACACAGTCAAGCAAGAGCTAGAGTCTTTAGATACTCTCTCTGTCGAAGAAGACGAGGAAGAACCCACTGAAGAGGAAGAGGAAGAAGAAGCCGATGAGGCTGAATTAGAATCCGAACTAGTAGGAGCATCGGGGAATATGCGAACATATGAAAGTAGAATTAGAAAAATAATCAGAGACATGATTTTAATTGAAGCTAAAAAGCCTGGCTTAGGCCCGATGCGGGGTAGTACTGGCTTGTCTGATTGGTCCCAGTTTAAACTTGGTAATCATTATCAAGATGATGATGAAGATGATGATGAGCCAGAAGACTGGGAAATTGAAGCTATAGAAGCTGGCGACCAAGACGTTGGAGACGTCACGAAATATACTGGCACCAAGAGAGAAATCAAAGGTAAGTATGTTGCACCTTACTACGGCAAATCTGGTGATTCTGGCGTAACAGTTGGAATGCAACGATTGTTTGCCAATTATTTACAGCACATTGCCAAGGTAGATGACGAAGATTTGCAAGACGGTCAAGATTATATCTCTTATCATTTCGTCGAGCTTGACCCCACTTTTGATGATCCAGAAGTTCTTAGAGTTTTGAGAACTTATATCTTTAAGAAGATTGTTAAGGACTCTCTAAAGGCCGACAAAGATGTCGATGTGACTTTTCTTCCAGACCTCGTAGCGTATGTTAAGCGCTTGCGAAAACGAGACATGGAGACTTTACTTCAAAGGGCTAGGGCTGAAGTTTCCGATGAAAAACGGGCTGATGCTGAATTTGTCGAGCTATTAAAAACAGAAGATCCAGAACAATATAAATTATTTTTACAGTTGTTTCCGAGCTATGCAGAATGAACGTTTCTTCTCTCATGAAAGAATATCTTACTGAATCTACGCAAGACGAGATCCAGCATTCTCTCTTTGGGAAAATAAACGTTGAGCTTCCAGTTGAAGTAGAAAAAAAGCCTGTTTGGGAAACGCTGGAAAATCCACCACGGTTAAGAAGAAAATTTAAATTAGAAAATTCTAACCAGGCGATTCAATTTTTGTATGAAATAATTCAATATGAAAACGATGTCCAGCATAACGGCTCAATATTGATTGAGGGCATGGAAGTTACTGTAGAAGTTTATACCCACTCAGTAGAAGAAATTACCGAACTAGACATAGAATATGCAAACGAATTAAGTAAAATATATCGAGACGTGAAGGATTATGAGCAGCAAAAGTGAAATGGATAGAATTTTATCTAACCCAGACAATTTAATAGTCAGCGAATCTTTAATTGGGCGCATTGATTTTGATGGAGAACCCATTCCGGAGATTTCTACCAAGTTTACTTGGGGCCCTGGACAAAGTACCGCTGGAAGATTTCGGAGATATAAAATAAATTCTGACAATGAACCTGAAGAAGAAGTAAAAGTTTCTTTTGCAAGCCAAGAAGACCAATTAGAAAAATTGCTTGGCATTAAAATGACTTCAAAATGTCAGCTAGAAATTCTAAACACTGAAATAGAGGGAGCTCTCACGGGAATCTCTATATCTACTCAGTCTGCTGAGTTAATCATAACAGTTACAATAAATCGATATATTTAAAGCAAAGGAGGATGATAAATGGCAAATTCCAATTATTTTGATAAGTTCATAAACGATATAGAAAAGCGCGCTGAGAAAAAAACAGTTTCAGAAACTATTTCAGAACAAGAGCGAGAATATCAAGAAACACGGCGGATGCGAGTGCGCAGATATCAAGAACGCTGGCAGAATAAAGTAGTTTATAACAGGACTATTAATAATGGCAAAAAATAAAAAAGATAATCTTATTCTCTCCTCTCCCAGCGATTTTGCTTCCCGCGAGATCTATGAAAAAACCATGGCAGCTAAGCAGCAAAATATCGCGAACCTTCAACCTTCTTTTTTAGATAATTTGATGAAATCTGCTGTTGGTGAATCGCTAGAAAATGTGTTTTCTCATCTTTTAAAAGAAGAATCTGAAAAGAATAAGCAAGGTAAAACGTCTGACAAAATTGAGAAGTTAGAGCTTCGAGCTGAAAGAGATGAAGAAGAAGCTCAGGACGAGCAAGAAGATGACGAAGCTAAAGGGTCAAAGGCGGGAGCTGATACGTCATCTCCAAAAGTAAAAGCTCAAAAACTTCCATCGGCCATGGAGCCAGAGGATATAGCTAAAATATTGAATATCATTCGCGCTGGTAAATCTCTTAAAGATCCCGAGGTGAAAAAAAGATTTGATATTTGGTGGGATGCTTTGGCACCACCAGAGAAAGTAGCTCTTAAAGGCTTTCTCGATGGCATAGCGCAGATTATTGCTGGAGATGTCGAAGCGGAAGAAGCATCAACGCCAAGTGCTGGGCCTTACAATGTTGAGATGACTTCTGCTCCAAAAGAAAAGCCGCGCAGAGTGATGAAAAAGGGCGAAGAAAAAGCCACGCCCGACCATATTAATGCTCCCATTATCGTGGGAGAAGTTAATGACGCTGGCGATTTCAAAAAGAGAATGATTACTTAAAAAAACTTTTTTTAATGCGTGAAAAATGCCTTTGTTTGTGTTATAATAGATATAAATAGGAGGCAATTCAATGGGATCACTTGGCGGACACATGAGCCATCTCTGGGAAGATCTAGATCTTACCTTTGGTGACCTTAATGAAATCTTTTACCATGCCTGTACGGGCAATCTAGAGGCCACAGAGAAGTTCGACGGAATCAACATCCACTTTAGAGTAGATGCTTCTGGCGAGCTTCGTTTTGCAAGAAACGGCAAAGATCAAGAACGCGGCGGGTTGACGCAAGCGCAGTTTGCAAAGGTGATGGAAAATCACCCAGCATCGCAGACTTTTGTTGATGGTTCTGAAGCGCTATTTCGTCTAACTCAAAAATCTTTCTGGCCGTTTGGTTTCAGCGGAAGAAATTGGATTAATTGCGATTTGATTAACGAACACCGGGCTATGTGTTTGGACTATGACGAGTGTGCTATTGTTTTCCACGGTGTGCGCAACTTTAATAGTTCGACTCTGCCGTCAAATCTTAATGAGTCTTTTAGTCGCTACTCTAATGGCTGCGCTGAATTTTCAGTAGTGGTTAATGGAAACGAGTGGAGAGTATCGCCACCAGTTAGCGTCCATCTTCCAGATTTGCGGGGAGAGGGAATTCTTAGTAATCTTGAAGAGAGCATCAATAATCTCATGGTGGCTTCTGGATGCGACAAGAACTCTACTTTAAAAGACTTCGCGCGGGTTATTCTTGAGAATGGACCCATTGCTGATCTTAGAATTTCTGCTCAGAAGAAAAGTGATTTGATTGCTCATATCTTCAGGGATGGTGGCACTTCTTTGGTGAAGATTAAGAATGGGCTGCCGAAATATATTGCGGGTCAAGTTTCGGAACTTGGATCTGCTAAAAATCGAAATCGGGTTATTGGGGAGGCTATGCTTCCACTTGAACTAGTAGTTACTTATGGTGGAGCTAGAATTCTGGAGAACGTGACTTCTTCTATGATTGAAGATTCTGCTGGAGAAAAAGAGAGACTGCGTAATTCAGTGCAGGCTGCGATTATGCTTGTAGAAACTTGTTCTGACGAGTATCATGAAGAGAGAAGCCATCTACTAGAAAGATATATTTCTAAGTTTGAAAAGTGTGGAGGTCTTACTTCTTCTGTAGAGGGCGTTGTGTTCGAATGGTCGAACGGCTGTCAATACAAGCTTACGGGAACTTTTGCGCCCATCAATCACATTTTGGGAATTCCGCGATATGGAAGAGGAAAAATCCCGCCTGTAGATACGGGACACTCTCTTAATGAAATAGCAGAAGACATTCAGCTGATTAAAGCAATGACTACTTTTTAATTGCACTCCGGCCAAATTGCGTAGGTGATTGCGATTTCTGATCCTTCGGCTGGTGGAGAAGTAAAGATAATAGACTCATCAGCCGCATCATATATCCAGTAAGTAGAGACCACTCCATCTACCGTAACCCAAATGGTGTCTTCAATCGGAGTTTGAGATAGATCGAATTCGACCAACCCCAAAGAATCTCTAGCTAATTCTTCCATTGGGGTTCCCCAGTCTTCAGCGCAGATTGATAGGAATGTCCCTCCCATGCTAGTTACTAAATCATGATAATCAGTGCCTGCTTGCGCTCCACCGTTTCCGCTGCATCCAGACGGTACGTCACCCGCGACCGCATGAGCAATTACCAGCGCGCTACTAGATTTTAACGAGTATAGATGCGATTCCATATCTGTTGCTGAAGATATGGTGGTGCTCCAGTCGCTTTCATCAGATATATAGATGACGACTAATCTAGCATCGTCTCGCAAGAAACTGCCACCAGGAGCGGCATCTCCTCCAGAAGATGTGGATTGGTAGGACATATCAAAGCCCTTTTCGTGCGGGCTTCCGTGATATCCAATTGAACCGATCTGGCTCGTAGCTTCAGCCACGGGATCTGGAGTCAAAGGAGTAATAATATCTCCAACAAAATCGGGGTCGTCAGTAGTGATAAAAGCAATTTGGTAATCTACTCCAGAAGCGGCAAACACGTTGATAAAGATGTCAAAGTTATTAGCTAGCTGCACTTGATTTGAAGACATCGATCCAGAATTATCTACAACAAAGAGAATATCGGCTGGAGTGACTTCGCCCTGTTCATGCAAGTCAGTGACAATATCTTCATAATCTCCATACCCAGTTTGGTCTGCTTCTACTTCGGGTCTTAAGGGATCGCTTGAATAAACTACGGCATAGCCATCATCATCTACCAGGTCGATGGGGAGATAATCTACGTTTAAGAATATTTCTTCTCCTGGCGGTAACACCCATGGAAAAGCTCCATTTAGATCTTCGGGGTCTGAATATAAATTTTGGGGAGTGGTGACATAATAGTCTATGTCGCTTATTTCTAAATCTACGTTTCCTTGGTTTGAGATTGAGATTTCTAATATTTCTTCACAGCCAATAAAGGTCAGACCAAAGTCATATTCATCGGGTTTTATTACTATGACTGGCGCATCTCCTGAACCATTGAGCGGGATATAGATTTCTCCTTCGTCGCTGTCGTTAGATAAAATAACCAAGTATTCTTCGTTAACTACATAAGTGAATGGGTCATAAGAGACTACGACGTCGGTGTTTTCCATAGGCTCCAGCACAGATGGATAAGACGATTCAATTACAAAACTAGAATCTCCTTCTAGCAGATATATGGAATCGAGATCTAGACTGTCATTTCCAATGTTGGTGATAGATACAGTTAGTTCGCCCGATTCGCCATCAGCGTTTAGAGGCCCGAAGTCATGTTCTAATGGAGTGACTTCAATCTCCGGAGCATATTCAATCACTTTTTGTAAGTTATAGTCACTGCAGCCTATTAGACTTATGGCATATACCGCTAATAGAAATTTCCACATTTTATTCTCCTTTATCAGATTGACGTGACAAAAGAACTGCAATTGCAACTGTGACTATGACTAGACTAACTTTATAACTGTAGGGCTCGTTCTATCTCCTCCCAAGTAGAGCTATTTATTGGCTCCATCCACACCACTGTTTCTAATAGCTGCGGGTTTTCATTAACCCATTCGATTCCTATTGCGACCAGTATTCCTCTAATTCTTCCTCTTGAGTCTATTATTCCACAGCCCGATGATCCAGGCCACGCAAATCCTTGAAGAATATATCGAGTTTCTTCTTTTCCAGATACTTGGGCTCCTGAAGTTAAAAGACTATATTGACTGGGGTATCCCGAATATACAAGTTCGTCCCCAATGCTTAATTCCGTAATGTTGGTCGATCGTATTTTTGCTGGTGTTCTTGTGCTTAGCATTGGAACTTTGATTAGAGCGATATCTTGATTCTGAGCTCTAAAGACCACTTCTCCTATTACTAACTCGGGTCCAGCTTGAATAGTCACGATATCCGTCACTTCACGCGGCCCAGAGTCTCGATCGAGGATGGGATGAGTATTTCCTCTAACAACGTGCTTTGCTGTTAAAACATAGTAGTTGTCTCCAAGCTTGATATAAGATCCTGAACCATGGCCTCTTGGGGTGATTACTTTTACTGCGGCGTTTCTGCTTAGCTGGTGATGCTGTTTTACAACTGCGTTAGATGATAAGAATATATCGGAGGGTGTATCAGGCCACGCGAGAGCAGGTGCGATTAGCGCCAGAGCTAATAAAAATGTAAAAACTCGTTTCATGACAGTTTAACCTACTCTATAATACTTATAGAAGATAACGATTGTTTGCCCAAAATTGGTGAAGGAATTATGCAACAAGTTTCTGAAAAAGAACTAAGAGAAGCAATAAGATATGCGCTTTCTGTTCAAGAAAAAGCACAGTTAGTTGAACAGACCCGAAGTTATACCATCAATATTAGCAGCAGCCAGCTGTGGGATGCCCTCGTCCAGCCGTGGATCAACGTTTTAAAAATAGCAAAGCTTGAAGCGCAGAAGACACTAAATAATTTGATTACCCTTTTTAAAGTGATGACAAGTTTTAATAGACAGAAAATCCAAAATCTTATGGATAATCACAAAGATAGGTCGAGACATCTAGACGGTAAGACCCAAGAGCTTCTAAACACAATGCCTATTTCTACTGATATGGCTGTCATGGGATTTTTATTAAATCCGAGTGGATACATCGCGATGAAGAGCAGTGCCAAGGGAGTCACAAGGGGCGTAGCGGACTTTTTTACTGAATCTGGGTTCGGGGATCTTCTACCATCAGAGATTGAGAGCATTGACAGGAACAGCGTATCCAGAGCGAGAAAAAGAGAACAAAGCGGTTTTGTGTCAAAGGTGTTACGCGGGCTGAATAGCCTTTTTATGGCGGGATATGAACCAGCTGGAGCAGTGCTGTTAGAGCAAGATGAAGATGAGTCCGAAGAAGACGTTCCTCCGTTTGAAGAAAGAGACTACAGCAATGTTCAATTTACTGAAGAGGGCGTCCAGTTAATTCTTGACATGGGCGGCGGTCTTCCAGGCATAGAAGAAGCTCAAAAATCGATGTTAGCAGACGCCCAAGGCTTTTTAGAAGATGTGAAAACCGCAAAGAAGCTGACTGACTTACTTGGAACCATTGCTCAAGTTCAAGATCTAGATCAATACATGTCCGTACTAGATCAAATAGCCCAAATAAGTCCTGAAACAGGCATGGCTAGTCGAGCACAAATGGAGCAATCTTTAGATGCAGACACTAAAGAAATAGCATCTCAAGAGGGTGCCGATGAAGAAGCAGCCAAAATGGTTTTACAGCACCAGGGAAAGAGCGAACCCACCGAAGAAGAACTCGCGGCAGTAACGGATGAACAAAAAGAAGATAAGATTCGAGCAGTCGCGTTCGGGAATATATTGGCGCAGCTTCGTGTTTCTGCTGCTGAATCTACGCAAGGTATTTACGATACCCACAAAGAGGCTTATGATGTATTATATCCAGAAGATGTAGAGCCCGGCGTGAAGAAAATTATTGATAATTCCGAATATGGAAAAATTTTGAATTCTGCTAATGATTTACTAAATGGCATGGAGGGCTCGGTTAATTCATTAGGTGTATAATGTTCCGAGAACCAAGAAGCAGTCATCCAAAAGTTTTTATCCACCCCAGCGTCGTAGTTAAAGAGTCTCCTATCCATGGGTGGGGATGTTTTGCTGCTGATGATATCGAGTCCAATATTTTAATAGAGTCTGCACCTGGGGTGATATGCCACGGAAACACCACTGACGCTCTTTTTGACGTTCATGAGTGTCGACACATATTACAAGATTATCCATTTACGTGGAGAGAGGGGTATATAATTTTTGCGCTAGGATATGCCGCCGTATATAACCATCTTCAAGACAATAATTGCCATTGGCAGCAGAATTTTGAATATGAAACATTAGAATTTAGAACTAAAAGAAAAATTTTGGCCGGAGAAGAAATAACTGTGCGATATCTTCCAGTGAGATTAAAAGGCGCTTTATGGTTTGACGACGGCACCGGATCTACGATGGAAGATGCCCGTGAAGCGCAAACGCTTGGAAAGAAAAGACTCAGCTGGAAGGACTTCTAAACATTATATCCTTTTGGATATAATATCTTTTAGTGGAGGAAAAAAGATGTCAACACCGCCAAGTAATTGGGTGCCTGAAATTTGCTATGAAGAAGAAGTAGATGGCATTAGTTCTCATATACCCTTTGTTCAAGTGCCCAAGGATGAACAAATGCCGGGCATTATTTATATTTTTGAATCTCGAGAAACAGGAGAACATGAGCCTGGGTTGGACGGAGATCCCGTTCCAGTAATTCAGCTAGACTTGCACCAATATGCAGATTTGTCAGTATTAAAAGACCGATTTGATGCAGCGTCTTTTGATAATATTCGTGTTGCTTTGGGCCTTGAGCCACTTGTAGCTGCCGTAGCTAAAGGTCAAAAAATCACTGAAAAAGTAAGAGAAGCCGTTAAAAATAATTCAGAAACTTCACAGTAAATTTGAAAAAATTTCATAGTTGTGTTATAATACAATTATAACTGTAGGAGGTTTGTATGCATTATTTGGATGCTTCAATGGCAAAAGATGCTATTGGAAAAATGAAAAAATTTCATCAGTCTTTGTTAGATTTACACAATCAATATGATTTGAACTTTTTTCAAGACCTCGGACGGAGAAACATCTTAATGTCTCGTCCTCAAGAGGTCTTTTTTTGCGAAGAAATTCAAAAGCGATTTTCCCAAGCATTTTCTGACGGTCGTACAGGCCAACCAGACATTTTAATTCCCGAAGTAGGCAAAGAGCTTGAGTGCAAGATCACCACCAAGCGCAAGGGAGGATCGTGGACATTTCAAGCAGATTACGCAACTTTAGTAAAAAAGGGTAAGTGCGATTTTTTATATGTCTGTTGCGATGAAAAATTTGAAAATTTTGGAGTTTTCTATTTTCGAGATTTGATTCCATCGGATTTTAAGATACCTGCGTCTGGATCTAGAGGTAAATCTAGATTGATGCTGAGAAATTGCATTGATCGATGTGAGTGTTTGATAGGAAATATTGTAGAAAGAAACAGTATTTTTCTTGCCAAAGCTCAATCCAAACTAGAATCTAGCGAAACTACTTACGATACTGAGGCAGCTTTAAAATCTATGCGCTACTGGACAGATACTCCCGCGAGCTATACAATTCAATTAGATAGAATCTAGCCTGTACTAATTCTAATTTGTGATTACTTTTTAAGAGAGGAAAATATGCAATATAGTGTCGGCCAAGTTATCTATTTGTTAGATCCAGCTAGGAACGCAGTCTTGCCCGCAAGAGTTGTTGAACAGGTGACCAAAAAGACTATTAACGGAGAAGAAGAATCTTTTTACGTAGAAGTTCCTGGCGCTGAACAGCTTTTGAATCTTTCTGATTTTGACGGAGCGATCTTCGCCGATCCAAACACTGTAAAGAATCATCTTTTTGAAACGCTTAAATCTAATATTTCGGGATTAGTAGATAAAGCGGTGACAGAAGCCATGGAGAAATGGGGAGAAACTGGGGCACCAGCTCTAGAGCTGCCAAAGAAGCGTAAGCGAGGACGACCAAAAAAAGTTGAAACTCCTGGTGAAGTAGCTACGCTTATAGACTTAGGAGATGGCCGTGTCGGCAGACTTAAAGAATAAAATATTGATTTTAGATGGATATAATCTGCTTTATAGGGCTCGATACTCAGCGCGCTGGCAGAAAGATGGTCCGCACACGATCACGTATAATTTTTATAGATCTCTTAGAAAATTGGTGGAAGACCTCAAGGGCGAAAAAGTCTATTTTGTTTTAGAGGGCAGCCCAAAAGATCGTTTAGAAGCGGCTCCAGACTACAAGGGAACTCGCGAGTATGAGAAAGACGAAAATTACTCTAATCAAAAGCGCGAGATAATCAATATTCTTATTGAAGACATGCCAGTTACTGTAGTAAAACATCCAAACTATGAGTGCGACGACATTATCGCTCACATAGCTTATAAAGAGCACCCAGAAGATGACGTTGTTATTGTTTCGACTGACACCGATTTTCATCAAGTTTTTGCTGAACACCAAAGTATCCAGGTGTATAATCCAGTGAAGAAAAAATTTGTTGAACCGCCTGAATATGATTACGTAGCTTGGAAAGCTCTTCGGGGTGATAGCGCAGATAACATCAAAGGATTTAAGGGCGTGGGAGATAAGACAGCCGCTAAGCTTGTCAGTGATGAGAATCTATTAAAAGAATTTATTGATAAAGTTCCAGGAAGATCGGAAAAATTTGCTCACAACATTTTTATGATTAAGTTCCACTCAATAACCCAACTAGACCTTATTCAGAGATCTAAATCAGATTTTAAAGTAGATTCACTCTACGAGCAGTTTACTAGTTTTCAATTTCACTCTATTATTAAAGAAAAGCCTTGGAAGAAATTTATAGGCACATTCGGAGTTTTAGCATGAGTATTCGTGGAACAGGACATCTTAGCGGTGGAGATTTAAATCTCTTACGAGAGAAGGGAATAATAACCCAAAATGAAATAGCGTATTGGGCTGGAGATATTCTCGTAGCTGAAAATGTTATAACTAATGAGAAAAGAGCCCTTCACGAAGGCGCCAAGCTATTGAATGAAGTTGCTTCTCCCACACTGTTAAAGGGTTAATAATGAAGGATGATAGTCGAGTACTGATTTTTTCCCACGATGCAAGGGAAGAACTGCTCGCGGGCGTTAATCTTTTAGCAAATGCTGTAAAGACAACAATGGGACCTTCAGGACAAAATGTTATAATTGAGTCTGAAGATGGACCGCCCATCCTTACTAAAGATGGCGTAACAGTTGCTAGGGCTATTAATCTTAAAGACTCTTATAAGAATTTGGGAGTGCAGTTAATAAAAGAAGCTGCTTCTCGGACTGCTGAAACAGCAGGAGATGGAACCACCACCGCCACTGTACTTTCTCAATCTCTCTTTCAAGAAGGCGTGAAACTTCTAACTTCTGGGCATAATTCTGTTAGGGTTAGAGAAGGAATGACTGAAGCAAAAGACAGGATTTTAGACCAATTAAATAAAATGTCGCGACCCGTGAAGGGAGACGATGACATAATCAATGTAGGAACTATTTCGGCAAATGGCGATAGAGAAGTGGGCAAATTGCTGTGTGAAGCGATGAATGCTGTAGGGCAAGATGGAGTTATAACTGTAGAAGAAGCAAAAGGGTTTTTAACTTCTTTAGAAGTAGTCGACGGCCTTAAGCTGAATCGCGGATTTGTTTCGCCTTATTTTGTAACTAATAGCGATAGGCTCGTTTGCGAACTAGAGAATCCTTTAGTTTTATTAGCTAACCAAGTAATAAGCTCAATTAATGATCTGCTTCCAATATTAGAAATTTGTCATCGGGAGGGTAAGGCGCTAATAATTATTGCAGACGAAATTGAGGGAGAGGCGCTAAAAGCACTCGTGCTCAATTGTCTTAAGGGAATACTTAAAGTCTGCGTAATTAGGAGCCCAGAGTTTGGAAATGCTCGGATGGATACTATGAGTGATTTAGGGCTGATGTTTAACACTCGGTCCTATGCTGCTGCTGAAGAACTGCCTACGAAAATAGAAGATTTGGGGTCTGTTAAAAAAGTTATAATCAGCAGATATGAATCAATTTTTGTGACTAATTCTTCTAGCGATGAGACTACATCTAGAGTTAGCGGTATTAAGGAAATGTTGAGTTCTTCAAATCTAGATTCTAATGAAGCAGCAGTTTTAAAAAGAAGATTATCTAATCTTGCTGGCGCAGTTGCCGTTTTGAGGGTAGGCGGCGCCACTGAGACTGAGTTAAAAGAAAAGAAAGATCGAGTTGAAGACGCTCTCCACGCGACTCAAGCAGCAGTTGAAGAGGGAATCTTACCGGGCGGAGGATTGGCTCTCTTAAGAGCGTCAAGCAAGGTTAAGATTAATAAATCTTGGGATCAAGATTTTTTTGCCGGATTCAATATGGTCTTAGAAGCCGCCAAATCCCCCGTATGGAATATTAGCATTAACTCTGGAGAATCTCCAGATCTCATTGTTCATAAGATTTTAGAGCAAGATGACTTTGTTGGCTATGATGCCCGAGAAAAGAAATTTGGAAATTTATTAGAATTGGGAATAATTGATCCTAAGAAAGTGGTCAGATGCGCATTAGAAAATTCTGTAGCCGCAGCCAACTCCCTGCTTTCTGTGGGATGTTCAATTATCTATGATGAATAAAAAAGATCAAAATAATTGGATGTTTTTGTGAAAAAAGCTTCTCAGTGTGGTATAATATATATACAAGATGAGAGATGGAAGTGCATATTTAACTTAGGGGGTGCACCTTGGTAGCTGAAAAGAGAGAGCTTAGTAGAGTTTCTGATGGCGAGCTAGATCGTCAGCACAATTCGCTTCGTCGATTGATGAACGGGAATAAATTTTCTCGAGAAAAGCGAATTAAGCTGGAGTCTGAAATTTGTTATCTTCAGAGGGAAATGTTCATCCGTGTAGCTCGAAAAGAAGCTCATCAAAAGTACATGGAGGAACAACGAAGCAACCGAAGAAATTACCGCCGCAATTAAAAACTGCAATTTAACAACTTACAATTTAAAATTTAAAACAAAGGATAACACATGAGTAATAATCTCTCCGCCTTTTTTAAGGAAGTCGGTAAGCGAGATTTGCTTACTAAAGAGCAAGAAGTCGAACTCGCCCAAAGAATTGAACTGGGCGACCAGCTTGCTAGAAACCACATGATTGAGGCGAACCTTCGCCTAGCAATCAGTCTGGCCAAAAAGTATACAAACACTGGCTGTAAGCTAGAAGACTTGATCCAAGAGTCAAGCCTGGGGTTGATTAAAGCGGTAGATCGCTTTGATTGGCGCAAGGGCTTCAAGTTTAGTACCTACGCCGTTTGGTGGATTAAGCAGTCGCTGCGAAAGCACGTTTCTTCTAATGCGGGTCAGATCAAGCTTCCAACTCACGCCCGCGGCCTTCTTTGGAAGATGAACGTGCTGAAGGGAGAGTACGAGGAAGAGTTCGGTGTTGAACCCACTCCTGAAGAGCTGGCCTCCCTACTTGGCGTAAAGAAGCGAACTCTAGATGCCATTATTAAGAGTGCTCGTCCCACTATCTCTATTGACGCCACGGTTTCGTGGGGCGATGAAGGTGGTCGGCGTATCGCGGAAATCATTCCTGATGAGAGTGAGCCTTTGGATTCTCTGGTAGAAAGAGAAGAACTAGCGAACTTAATTCGGAAGTCTTTGGGTTCTCTTTCCAAGCGAGAAGAACTCGTCATCAGGCTTAGGTTCGGAATTGAAGAGCCTAGCGATGACCACGTCAATTTTCCAATCACGCAAACAGAAATCAATAAATTGAACAAGAGGTGCTCATGAGTATGCCAAAAGGACACAAGGTAGAAACAGGATACGCTACAGTCAGCAGCGAAGACGGCTGCCTTGGATATCGAGAAATTGCCGAGAAGATGACCGATCAAGGTCATGTCATGAATCATTCTACGGCCAGGAATGTTTTTTTGCGAGCTATGAGAAAAATTGCTGCTCCGATCACTGAAAGCTATGGAGGCCCATCTGCTCAGAAGCTTGCTAATGATCCGCGGTTTCAGTCTTGTGTACAAGAGATTATTTCTGAATATATTGATATTTAGAATATAGCACAGGGGTATTACAATGGCGGTTAGCTGGAAAGATTATGTCGGTTTAAGAGGCATCAATCAGAAACAACACTTTTCTACTCACAATATTAAAACTTATGTTGAGTTCCTCGCACTCATTAATAAGGGCGATGTAGTTCCGCCACCCGAATCTGAAGTGGCTTGTTTCTTTATTAAAGAGAGCGCTCCGCAAGTAAAAAAAGCTCCATCGGTAAAAAGCGAAACAGCTTCCAAGCCCAAGAAGCCAACTCCGGTTAAATCTTCTCGTAAAACTGATATATCTAAAAGAGCCGCCAAGCCCCGGTCTCGAAAAAGCTCTACTAGAAAAAAGCCCGCTGAAAAAAGCTGAGACTCCGATGCCACTTCAACTCGAAAATGGCATCATCATCGACGGTCAAACTAATACGATAATTTTTCCCGTTGGTGAAGCCCTCATTCTCAAGTTTACCTTTGAAGAGTGGATGGATTTTGTGTCTCTTGTCAGTGACGCTAATTTGATCTTTGAGACCAATACAGCAGTGAATAATTATCAGTGCGGTGCCTGTGGCGCCGTTAATTCTAGTTTGGAATTTGAAGAGCCAAATGACGAAGATTTTAACTGATGAATTTTAAGATACCAACAAGTGTAATATATTTGGCGGTAGGAATAAACGTCGGAATCTTTTTGTTGGGAGCAGCAATTGGCCGTTGGGACCTTTCGATTTTGGCGGTGCTGAGCAGTATGCTCTGTCTATATCCGGTAATTTTTAAAAAAGAGGACAAGTAAGATGCCGTTTCGAACGATCAAACAGTGGCCAAGCAAGTCTTTGAGCAAAGTTGCTGATCCAGCATCCCCCTCAGACATTAAAGAAGTTTCGACTGATTTAATAGACACGCTTAAAGTAATTCCTGGCGCTGGTCTAGCAGCCCCTCAAGTTGGAATATCCAAACGGGTGCTAGTGATTGATACGTCTAGATTCAAGTGCGAAAATCCAGATGCAGAAAAGGGCGATGCTAATTTTTGGGTCGTTGCTAATCCCCAAATTTCAAACAAGTTTGGAGAATGGAAATGGCAAGAGGCTTGTCTATCTGTTCCGCTTGTGAAGTGCATGGTAACTCGCTCTGCAGTATTAACTTTAGAGTACGATGACATCAACGGCGAAAGAAACAAGCTGGACTTGGAAGCTCCTCTTTCTTTAGCGTTACAGCACGAGGCTGACCACTTAGATGGAAAAACAATTTTAGACCGTGTTAGCAAATTTACGAGCAATATCTACAAGAGAAAAATTCGAAAATCTATCTTGAAATCTATCCGTCAGCAAAGAGAATTGGAAAAAGGCGACGATCTAAATATTGGTCGTCCGAAGAAAAAATCTCATCTCTCGAATCAAGAGAGGAAAAAGAGAAAAAAGAATAGGCTAAAGAACTTGAGAAAAAAGTAGACCGCGAATATATTTATTATACGAGCGGAGGTTACGATGCACAACCAAGAAATAGACCTAGAAAAGGTCCGAATGTTTAGGTACGTCATGCGCAGATTCTCTTCTTTAGGGCCCCAACAGCTGGTCCAAGCAAAAGAAAAAGTAAAAGTAAAGGCCATGGAATCTTGCCGCTTAGACGAAATAGAATATAACGAGTTATTTGAAGATCTTCAAAAACAGAACAATTGGGATGATTATTCCGCGATGGCTTATTTTGAGACATCCGTGATGTTTGAATAGAGATTAAATAATTAATAAAGCAAATGGAGGTCTTTTATGGACATTGAAGAATTAATTCAGAGGACTTTGGGCAACAACTTGCTAAGTGAAGAGGTAGCTCACGAAGTCTTAGGATATGGGATATCGGCATTTTTAGAGGCTGGGTGTACATACACTCAAGCTTTGAATATTATTGAAAATGCGAGAGTTAATCTTGAAAGATCCGTCTATCAAAAGCAATTCGGTCCAAGGGCCACAATCGATGAAGAAGGCGATGCGCCTTGATCATGTAGCTCTCAATGTCCGCAATATTGAAGATTCTGCCTCGTGGTACAAAGAGCACCTCGGGGCAGATGTGATTTACAATGATGATACATGGGCAATGTTGCAAGTAGGAGATTCTAAAATTGCTTTGACTGTCGCCGCGCAACATCCACCACATCTAGGGTTTGCTGTCGAGAAGTTGAGTGATATACCATGCGATGATCCAGCTTACCACAGAGATGGCTCTGCATATCTCTATGTGACCGATCCGGATGGTAATACAATAGAATTCCTTTATTATCCGCAAGCGTCATAATAATTATTGTCAGAAGGTGATCATGAAAACAAAAACCCCAGTTATTTGGGATCGTCATCCTGATTTAAATAAGATGATCGATAAATCAATAAGAGAACAAGCCGAAGTTATTTCTATTGAGCTCGGTGGACAGTCTTTTGTTTCTTCTCCCGATGTTACTGTCGACGCAGCTAAAGATGCGCTAATAGACACTGAGATTTTACCAGCCGGTGCTTCTCCTATTGACTTAGAGAATATTCCGGAATTGGCTCGGGAGTTTACAGCGCACATAGACGGTAAGCAAGAAGATGGTCCCATGACAAAATATTTTGCCAAAAAATGGGCTGTATTAAAAGTTGAAAATCCGGGATTGTTTAATACTTTAAACGATGGGGGTCAAGGTGCTCCAGCTGTGGGAAAAAGCTCCGCACCAGCTGGAACAAAATGGCTTTTGAATATTTCTGGAGGTCCCCAGCCAGCTATAGGTCGAGGAGAACTTCTTTTTGGTTTACTCCATGGTTTAGAAGCAGGAGATGGCGGCCCAGAAGATGCAGATTTGAAACTGGGGAATCTCGAATATCACGTTAAATATTTCAAAGATACCGGTAAAGCAATTAAGGGCCCCACTAGATCTCAATCTTCTGTTTATGTAGAACAAATATTTTCTGGTGGTCCAACTGATTCGCCTTTATTTGCTTTCATCCGCGAAAGTGTAACAAAAATATTTGGGGGAGACGGAACTTATAACGCTGCTGTTGAGGGTATAAATATACCCGGAGATTTAGTCTCAAACCCCCCAGATATTCCTAAAGTAAAGGCACTCATAGCATGGTATGTAGCGCGTATTGCGAAAATGTCTTTGGTGCGGGGAGAAAGAGACGGCGAAAAATTCATTGTAATGATCGTAGGGGAAGGCAGTTTTCAAGTAGATCCACTTAGCACTACAAGCTTGAGGCTTCCGCCATACCCCCTCAGTCAGCAGTCTAACGGGAGAATTTCTTATAATATACAAATAAGCGGTCCATCTCAAACTGCTGCTGCACAATTTCCTTCTCTTATTGAGGCCACTCCCACCGCTGTTGTCCAAGAGATTTTAGATATAGAATCAGGAACGTCTACTTTGGAAGCAAGAGAAATAGTAAATATTCAAGGTGTTATAAAAGCAGATACAGCTTTACCCTATTCAGCACCTTTAAAAGCAGCTTTAAAATCTGCATATGAAAACCGAGAAGATGCAAGAGGCTATGCTATTGGATCTGATGTTATGGGAATTAACGCAGCGTGGGAAAATTTATTGAAGCCTCTAGATGCGTCATCTTGGCCGGCTAGAGGTTATGCTTTTATAGAATTTCTTGAAAATCCAGACATTTCGGATTCTGCTAAAAAATATGTTTTAAAAAATATAACAGATCCTGCGGTAACAAGATTTCTTTCTAATTTAAGCAAACTTCAATCAACAACAAGCGTTGAGGATGCAGCTGATATGGTTAGTATTTTAGAAGAAAACGTGAGCCGTTCCACTCTTCTTGTAAAAAGTGTTAATCGAATTCTCGCAGTTGATAAGATATTACAAGAAGAGCTTACTCGAGCTGATAAGAAAGAAATTGAGAAGATGATACGCAAGCGCATTGAGGCTGACCGAGCTGAACAAAAGAGGCTGTTTAAAAAGAATTTAGAAGAAGAATTAAAGTCATCGAAGTTTCAGAAGATGATCCTGGAGATGGCAAAGGATGAGATGGGTCGAGAGCTGAAAGGTAAGCAGCTCGAAGGCGCTGTCTTAGAGATAACGAAGAAAGTAATTAAGAAGCTCTATCGAGAATTGAGCTATTCATATAACCCAGTGATTGATAGAATTAAACTATAAGTTATATATAGAGTTTTAGGTTTAGGCTAGTTATGAAGTTTTTTAAAGTGATCATGTTGTTGTGTGTGTTTGCGGGTCTTTGGGGCATAAATTCATTTGCCTTTTCTGAGCCAATTTTTCAGCCAGAAGTTAAGAGAAGCTCCCAAGAAATAAATACCCACATTATTCCATTGATGATGATCGACGGCCAGTTAGTTCGAGTTACTGATTTGATAGATTCGGTCAGCCACTCTTTCTATTAATCAATTGAACATTTGCCTCTTGTTTAATATGATTAAATAGGAGGTACTTATGCCAAGTGTACTATCGAGCTAAAGAATTGGCGATCAACAATGGCCGCACTTATCATCTAGCAGCAATCTTGAGACGAAACGGTAGAGTCGTTCGCGTCGGTGAAAATACGTACAAGACCCACCCCCGATTCAAGAGGCAATATGCGGATGGAACTTGGGGTTCTCACATGCATGCCGAAATGAATGTTCTTCGTTTTGCAGAGCCTGGCGATGAGTTAGAAGTGATTCGCTTTAAGAAATGTGACCATCAATGGACAATGGCTAAGCCATGCCAATTGTGTGAATCAGAAATTCGAAAGGCAGGAATAAAGAAAGTAAGATATACAAACTGGAACGGTGCCTGGGAAGAGCTGAGAGTTTGAGATGGGAATTAACAAAGGAGATCTGATTCAAATTAATTTACCACCTACGGAATCTATGAGTTCTGTAGAGATTCAAGAAGAGCTTTTTAGCTCTTTGAGTCTTTTGAGTGGTGAAGATGTTCTTATAGCTATTACTGCTCCATATGAATATGAACAGCCCACGATTAGACAGACTCACGCTCGAGGCAAAATGTTTGTGTGCAACTCGCTTATGCTATGCATAGATTTACTTTTAGATAACAAAATTTATAAAGCAGTACCAATTAAATATTTGAAGAGGGCATAGGATCTATGGACGATCTTTATAAAATTCTAGGCGTTTCTAAAAATGCGTCACAAGACGAAATTAAAAAAGCTTATCGAAAATTGGCAGTAAAATATCATCCTGACAAGAACGAAGGTAATAAGTCTGCTGAAGATAAGTTTAAGAAGATTTCCGAAGCTTATTCTGTTTTATCTGACGAGCAAAAACGCGCGGAGCACGATCAACCATCTTTTACTGCCCGCGGCCGGAACCCCTTTAGTAATTTCAGCGGATTTGGTGATATCTTTGGCGAGTTTTTCGGCGATTCATTTTCGCAAGATTTTTCCCATAGCCGACAATCTAGGTCGAGAAGTCGTCAGTCTAGTGTAAGAAAAAATCCAGACTTGCATTTGAAATTACAGCTTTCTTTTATGGACTGTGTTGTGGGCGAAGAAAAATCTATCTTGTATAAGAGATCCATTTTGTGCAAGGTATGCGATGGCCATGGCTATGATATGACGAAAGATTTGGGTGTTTGCAGATATTGCCAGGGTCATGGGAAGACGACACAGCGCGCTGGATCAATGGTAATTCAAACTACATGTCGAGCCTGTGGTGGAACTGGCACGGAAGCTCCCTTAGTTTGCTATGGGTGCCACGGACAAGGAACAGTCGATGAAGAAACGAGTAGCAGTGTTAAAATTCCCAAAGGTGTTAAATCGGGACAAAAAATTCGATTAGCTAGAGCTGGTCATATGATTTCGTCTGCCCCTCCAGGAGATCTCTATTTAGAGATTGTGGCTCCAGATTCTCATGGAGAATTTACCAGAAAAGGCGATGACATCCACTCAAATACTCAAATTCCATTCGCGACAGCTGCGCTCGGTGGAGAAATTCAAGTCAATACCATTAGTGGAGAATGGGTTTTAAGAGTCCCCCGCGGCTGTGAACCAGGTTCAACTTTGATGATTCATGGAGCAGGCGTAGAGACTCATCGTGGCGAAAAGGGAAATCATTATGTCAACATTGACATTTCAGTCCCAAAGAATTTAAGCAAAGCTCAAGTAGTAGCATTGAAAAACTTTAGAGATACAAAATGAATTACCCTCAACTTTTCGTGGGAAGCCTATTTCTTATAGTTCTTCATATTTTGGTATGGTTTTCAGCTAACGGGCAGTTTATAAAAGGAAGCAATTTTTTCACCAACCACTCTTTTCTTTTTGCTATAGCTATCGGTCCAGTTATTGGAGCTTTCGGATATTACGGTTCAAAATTAATTTATGGAGCAATGACCGAGAGCGTGTGGCAGATTAGGTTTATAGGGTTTGGGCTGTCTTACTTAGTATTTCCAGTGTTGACTTGGTATTTGCTGGGTGAGAGCATGTTCACATTAAAGACGGGTCTCTGCATAGCTCTTTCAGTCTTAATAATCTTGATTCAAATTTATATGTAAGTTATTGAATTTTGAGTATCTTAATTGGGGTGACAATGAATTCATTCCACAGATGAGTTCTCCGTGTGTCATTGCATCGATCCAGATCAAAGCAGATGTTGTTGATGTCTTTGCCCGGATATTCTAGTCGATAAAGATTGCACGCTCTTCTTCCGCTGTCTGTAGATAGAGATTTGACGTCGCTTCGAAATCCGCCGCGCACATTTCCAAGAAGCGTTATGCAAACCGTGGAGTCTTCCCGGAAGAATGGCCGCTCCATGTAAGTAAAAGCAGAGATATCGAATTTTTGTCCAGTCTCAAGTGCTTTCTGTAAATTTGCTAAACCCCTCTCGCTAGCATAGTGGTTTACTATTTTCGGGTTCCACGTCGATCCGTAGATCTGATTCGTATAGGCTTCATCGAGGAGGACGTACGGCTCCAAATCTCCGCGAGAGTAAAAGTAGCTAAAACGCAAGCTCCTAATGTCAGGAAAGTAATTATCAAATTCATTTTCTAATCCCCAGACCCTGTGATTAACAAAGTCTTCAATAAAATCTAAAACATTTTTTTCAGTGAGCAGGTCATATCGAGGTACCTCTGCTTCTAATAAATATCCGAAGTATTTGCTAACTAAAGCCACAAATTCATTAAAATCTTCTGAAGTACAGAACTGCATCATCTTACAGCTGATTTTTCCTCCTCTAGTATCTACTCCTTTTTCTTGAAGCTCTAGTAGTCGAGTAGCTAAAGCTTGCCATTCTTCGATTGTGTGAAAAGAAGAATCCAGTTTGATATACCCCAAAACTTTATAATCAGTAGTCATTAGTTTCTTCTGAAATGCCTTCTATTTGGTCTCCGGCTTGGATTCCATTTTCTTCAAACCATCCTTGATTTACTTCTAAAGCGTATTTGCAGCTGCCCCCTGAGGGGACACTCGCAAGGCTCAGTGGTTCCATGTCTTCGATGTTGAGTATTACCCCATCTTCATTTATGTAGGCAATAGAGAGGGGAATATGAGTATCCTTCATCCAGAAAGATAGTTCTTTATTTTCTGGAAATATAAACATCATTCCAGCGTCTGGGCTTAGTTCTTTTCGATACATCAACCCAAGAGACCTCTTAAGTGGCGTATCTGCGAGCTCTATGTGCAAATTTGTATTTTTAATCGCAATTTCTCTTAACACGTTGTACATCCGTATCTTTCAAATATAATTATTATCGTGTTCATTGATAATTAGGGGGCGACACGGTTTCGACAGGGTAGAGAAGAATAGAGTGCAAGTGGTCACACGAAGCAGCAGACCGAAAACGCGGTTTCAAAAACTTAATTGCCAACAATAACGACAATTACGAATACGCCCTAGCGGCTTAATCGGGTGGTTGCCTAAGACCATCTATCCAATTTAGGCTGAGCAGTTGATCCTGCCAAGAAATAAAAGATCGCAATGGTTACCCCGCTTGTAGCGGGTGGATTTCCGAGTCTACATAGGAAACGGGATTTTTGTAGATACCTTGCTGGTTCGGGAATGGATCAGACAAACTTGTGAATGACTTGACTTTGGGCCTATTTTGGACGCGGGTTCGACTCCCGCCGCCTCCACCACTTTAGGAATTCAGCATGAATCAAAATTTACAAAACAAACTATTCGCAAAGTATCCAAAAATCTTTCAGCAAAAAGATCTTTCTATGCAAGAGACTTGCATGTGCTGGGGAATAACATGCGGAGATGGATGGTATAACATCCTTGATACTCTATGTTCCCAAATCCAACATCACCTCGAATACAATCTCACAAAAGAACAAGATCTAGAAATAATCAACGTTGAAGCTGTACAAGTAAAGGAAAAGTACGGTGGACTACGTTTTTATTATAACGGTGGAGATGACTTTATTCGCGGCTTGGCCTGGATGGCGGAAGGAATTTCAGGTTGCACTTGTGAGACATGCGGATCGCCCGGCACTCAGAATGATACAGGGTGGATTCATACGCTGTGTTCTCCGTGTAGAGATAATCTTGACGAGATTAGAAAGCTGCGATGGGAGCAGGGCACTCAAGGTGGCGACCATACGCTTCGTCCTATTGATAAAGCCATCAAAGGCAAGGTATCTGAGTACGAAGAAGAAATTGAACTCTACAAGACTTATGGAGGAGATTAGTTTAATTTGTTAACACTGCGTTGCTGCGTAATAAAATAAGTCAAGTCCAGGGTGCATGTCACCTTACTTAAAGGGAAAAAAATGAACAACGATGAAAATACGCCGAATACTCTAGATGACATGATTGATCTTCTAGAGTCAGTTCGCACAGATTATGATAAGTTTTATAATCAGGGAAATTCTTCAGCAGGTACTAGAGTTCGAAAAGCTATGCAGCAAGTTAAAACTAGCGCGCATGATGTCCGGACTCACGTTCAAGCTACCAAGAATGATAACTGATAAATATCCACAGGAAGGCATGGGATTACAGATGCCTCATTTTAATAACAATGAGAAGAAAAGAAGATAATGATAATGAGTAAAGGTAAAGTTAAGTTTTTTAATACAGACAAGGGTTTTGGGTTTATTGCCCAAGACGAAGGCGATGATCTTTTCTTTCACGTAACAGAACTTCAATCAGGAACTGCCAATAAGGGCGATTCTGTTGAATATGATGTTGGTGAAGGTAGAAAAGGCCCATGCGCTGTCAATATTAGAGAATCATATAGCGCTTAGTGCGCACACCGCAGGGAGGCACGGGTTCATAGTGAGATAGGTGCCTCACACTCAAACACACACACAAGGAGAATAAAATGAGTGAATCTAAGAGAAGCGGATATGCCATCCGCGCCGACCTACTGGGTATGGCAATTGGTATTTTGGAAGCGCGAAATTCGCGACAATGGGATAATGAACATCTCAAGCCCGAGGGAACCCGTTCACCGGTGAACCCCTATGCAACTGAAGATGTTCTTGTGGTTGCTGAAAAGCTTTACGATTTTGTTCAAAACCAAAAGAAGTAAATAGTTAGTGGTGCGCTTGCTTGGGTGGACGCGTTCAAGCAGGTGCCGCCCGCAGGGAGGCACGGGGCGTACGACCTAGCGTAATCTGTCACTTATGTGGGATTACGGGGACCAGTGATAGGTGTCTCATTTTTACTAAAAGAAAAAAATAAAAATACGGTGTACATTCTTTGATCCGTGATTACTTTTTAATTAGGCCGAGGATGTTGCCGTAAGGAACCTCCAAAGCCGTAGTGAACTCGCTTAGTAAAGGAGGAATTATGACTACTACGAGACAACTTGCTACCTATAACCCGAGCCTACTTGGCCGGGCCGTCCTCGATGATCTTTTCGGGGATATTTTTTCGACAGAGTTTCCAAACTACTTGCGTCAATCGACGCAGGGATATCCTGTAGCGGATATTTATCGTGGCGAAGATGGAGCCACGATTATGGAATTTGCTCTGGCCGGTTTTTCTCGGTCAGAGTTGACAGTCAATATTTTGCCAGAGAAGAGAAGCATCACTGTTTCAGCTGATTCTGGTGAAGAAAACCATGATGGTCGACGGATCGCGCGCCGTTCTTTTACCAAGACGTTTGTTAATTATGACAACAACTTGGATTTGACGCGCGCTACTGCTCGATTTGAAAATGGCTTGTTGATGGTAGAGGTTCCGCCTCGTCCTGATGTAAAGCCGGTTACGATTGAAATTCAGTAGATTTGGCGTTGCCCGGGCCTCTGTGCCCGGGCAAATGCTCTACTACCAAAGGAGATAAAAATGGGTAAAGTTATTGGAATTGATTTAGGAACGACGAATTCTTGCGTAGCCGTTGTGGAAGGCAAGGAGCCGAAGATTATTACAAACGAAGAGGGTACTCGGACGACGCCTTCTATCGTGGCTTACACTAAGGAAGGTGAGAGACTAGTTGGAGTTTCTGCGCGACGTCAAGCCATTGTTAATCCTGAGACGACAGTTTATTCTGTAAAGCGTTTTATGGGTATGCGATTTGATGAAGCTAAGAACGACGTCAGCAAAGTTCCCTATAAGGTGGTCCAAGGAAAGTCCGGTGGGTGTCGAATTGTGGTAGGAGATAAGAAACTAGCTCCCCCAGAAATTTCAGCCCAAGTTCTGTCAAAGCTTAAGAGAGAAGCAGAAAAGTATTTGGGTTCTCCCGTAACAGAAGTCGTGATCACGGTTCCTGCTTACTTTAACGATTCTCAGCGGCAAGCAACAAAGGACGCAGGTAAAATTGCGGGTCTTGAAGTCAAGAGAATCATCAACGAGCCAACCGCTGCTGCTCTTGCTTATGGCATGGACAAAAAGGGAGAGCAAAAGATTGCCGTGTTTGACCTTGGCGGTGGAACTTTCGACATCTCTATTCTTGAGATTGCAGATGGCGTAATTGAAGTCCTCAGCACGAATGGTGACACCCACCTGGGCGGTGATGACATTGATTACATTGTGATTGATCATCTTCTTTCAGAATTTAAGTCAGACACAGGCATTGATCTCTCAAAGGACAGCATGGTTTTGCAGAGGGTCCGAGAAGCTGCGGAAAAGGCTAAGATTGAATTGTCTTCAGCCCAACAGACTGAAGTTAATCTACCGTTTCTTACGGCTGATGCTTCTGGTCCAAAGCACTTGACTGTAAATTTGACGCGCTCGAAGTTCGAACAGATGATTGAAAGTTTTGTTCGAAAGACTCTTATTCCTGTTAAGAATGCTCTCAAAGATGCAAGTCTTTCAAAGGGAGATATTGATGAAGTGATTATGGTCGGTGGATCTACTCGGATTCCCTTGGTAAAGAAGTCAATAGAAGATTTTTTCGGAAAGAGCTCTAATAATTCAGTTAATCCTGATGAAGTAGTGGCTCTTGGAGCGGCCGTACAGGGCGGAGTATTTTCGGGAGATGTAAACGATATCCTTCTACTAGACGTGACGCCTCTATCTCTTGGAATTGAAACTTTGGGGAGTGTTGCGACAGTCTTGATTCCTCGGAACACTACAATTCCAGCTTCGAAGTCGGAAATCTTTAGTACTGCGGCTGATAATCAGTCTGCCGTGGATATCCACGTCTTGCAAGGAGAACGAAAGTTTGCAGGAGATAACAGAACACTTGGAAAGTTTCAGCTGTCTGGTATTCCACCTGCTCCCCGGGGTATCCCGCAAGTTGAAGTTATTTTTGATCTAGACGCCAATGGAATTCTTAGCGTATCTGCGAAGGACAAGGCGACCGGAAAAGAACAGAGTATTCGAATTGAGGGGCAGGGCGGTCTATCTGATACTGACATTGAAGCGATGGTTGCGGATGGTGAAACGGCTGCAGAAGAAGATCGGCTAAGATTTGAAGAAGTCGAAGCTCGTAACAAGCTTGATACGTTGATCTATCAGACTCAAAAGATGGTAGAAGAGAACAAAGAGAATCTTGCTGAAGAGACAGTTCAATCTGTTACCGAAGCTTTGGATGCCGGACAAGCTGCTCTAGACTCTGGAGAAAACATGGTAGGGGCTTTCGAAGAGCTTCAGTCTAAACTTCACGCTCTAAGTTCTGAGCTTTATGAAGCTTCTCAAAGCGCTGAATCCGAACCTTCGCCAGAGACGGGCGAGGATCCCGCAGAAGATTTTATTGACGCAGATTTCGAAGAAACTGCTTAATAATTTTTTGCCAGGCCTTTCGGGGCCTGGCATTTTTGTATGAGAAATCCGCTAGCCTAATACTTATTTCGGGGTACGGATATGAAGAACATCAAATTATTTTTAACCACTTTACTTATATTATCAATTGGATGTTCCCCTCCCACCCCTGAAGATAAAAGCTCTGATTTACCACCGACCGACGTTGAAGATGTCGTAGAAGATGACGATACGACTGAAGACACGACCGATGATTTAGTGGATGATGATTCTGACAGTGATCTTCCAGACGAAGATTCGGGAGATGCCGATTCAGATGATGCAGAGGAATCTCCCATAACATGGACAGACTGTAGCGGCATTCCCGGCGATAAGGCTTGTGACTTTATATTTCAAGACCAGGATGGAAACGACTGGTCGCTGTATGACCACTATGGAACTGTAATGGTTGTAGATTTTTCTACGATCTGGTGCGGAGTTTGTAAAAGCATAGCGGGTGACGCTCAAGCGCACCAAGACTCTTATACAGATTTAGGTTACGATTTTTTGTGGGTTACAGTGTTGGTAGACGGTCCTTCTTGGGGAGTACCTCCAGAACCAGATCAAATTCAGGCTTGGGTTGCTGAGTACGGAATGACTACTTCGCCAGTTTTAGCTGGCGATCGAACAGTGATAGATACTACAGCTGCTGATGGTTATCCAATTGTGTCCTGGCCTACGCTAGTCGTCATTGATGAAACAATGACAATTCATAATGGTGTTGGTGGCTGGAGCGAATCAATGGTTTTCGGGTGGGTGGACGAAGTCTTCGGCATTGTTCGGTGAGATAATGATTCGCTTTCTTATTTTAGCTGTTTTTCTGTTGGGGTGCGCCGAAGGCTGTTCTTCCAAATCAACAGAAGAAACTGAAGAACCTAGTCCCATTTATTGGACCGAGTGTGGTTATGAAGTTGGAGACCATGCTTGCGATTTTTCTCTTGTAGACCAGCATGGAAGCGCGTGGAATCTCTATAGTCACTATGGAGATATTATTGTTTTAGATTTTAGCACCGAATGGTGCAGCTATTGTCACCTTGCAGCCGAAGAAACCCAAGCCATTCAAAACGCTGTAGAAGAATTAACGAGTTTTTCTTATGTGACCATTATAGTGGAAGACCTCGCCGGTAATTCTCCACCAACTGCGCAAGCATTAGAGCGGTGGTCCGAACATTATGAAATTACTGCACCGATTCTTGCTGGGTCTCGAGATATGCTTGATACGGGAGATGGCGGCTGGCCTATCGCAGGGTGGCCAACTTTTTATATTTTAGACGATGACTTAGTCATTCAATACATCATTCGTGGATATAGCGCAGAAAGTTTAAACCAAGCAATCGACTCGATAGTCAATCCTTCTTAAGTTGTGCTTAAAAGCATGTACAATGTTGATTAAATTTCTATAATATTAATAAGGATAAAACTATGATTAAGCCAGGCGATAGAGTTACACTTTTCAGCGACATGCGAAAGAAGGCTACAGTACTTTCTCTTATTAGAGAAAAAGCCACAGTGTGGTACGTTGGAGGGACTAGCGACCTGAAAACTGAAGCCCATATTAGATTTGATAATGGCGAGGAAGTTACATTGCCAGTAAATCTTTTAATGCCCTTATACGAGTAGCCATGACCCCAATTCAATATTTGCTGACCCAACTAGGTCGACTTCATAACGAGACAGCAATTTTAGAAGTGTGTGATTGGGATGAAGAAAAAGTCGATCGCTTGTTAGAAAACCTCAACAATATGTTGATAGATCTTGAATCTCCACTTACTGAAAATTTAGAAAGATTCTGCAAGAACCAAGATTACATTTCAGAATTTAATAGAGAGCAGCTTTATAGTCTTTTAGAACAGTCTATTGTTCTGGAGCTTAAAGAAGCAGCAAGAGCTGAAGAGGAGTATGAAAATTGAAACATTTAGCTAAAGACGGCATTAACACGGTTACGATTCAAAAGTTTAATAAACTAGATCCTCCCGAAGGGGAAAGGTCTAAAGATGATGTTGTTCTAGTTTTTTTAGACGTAGAAACTACTGGGCTTAATTTTGAAACAGACAGAATAATTCAGTTTTGTATCAGGCCAGTTTTATTTAATCGAAAAACATGCCAGGTCACTGCGATTGCTAAAAGTCGAGTGTATAATAATGATCCTGGATTTCCTCTTAGCGATGAAATTGTAGAATTAACTAATATTACTGATTCAGATATCGCTGGCCAAGAAATTGATTGGAGTTGGGTACGCACTACTTTAGAAACAGCAGATTTCATAGTGTGCCACAACGCTAATTTTGATCGTGGGATGGTTGAAAACGAGCTTAAGAGAGCTGGCCTTAAAGCCACAGAATCTATTTGGGCATGTTCTATGAATCAGATTTTTTGGAGAGGATTTTGTCGTCCGTCCAAAGCGCTAGAAGTTTTGTGCGCTTGGACTGGTTTCTTTTATGATTCTCACCAAGCAGCAAACGATGTTGATGCTATGATCCATATTCTGAGGAAAAATGAAAAAATTAAGGAATTACTCGAAAATGCTGAAACACCAGACTATCGAGTTTTTGCTGTCAGCAGTCCGCGAGAAAGAAACTCAGAACTAAAAGCGCGCCGCTATCGCTGGGATCCAAACGTCACCTGTTGGTATAAGAGCTTTAATAATGAAACTCTGGCAAATTCAGAGATTGAATGGCTTCAATCGTTTGACTCAAAGGTAGAGCCGCAATTGTTTGAAGTAGATCCGAAATATCGATACTCTCCGGAATAATTAGAAAACAGGAGAATTAAAATGGCATCTACTATAAACAAAGCGAACCTTACAGTAACTCTCAAAGAGCAAGTAAAGATTAACAATCAAGAGTATGGCAACAGAAACTCTATTGAAATTGGCGGAGTGAACGACGTTTCACAACGAATAATTTCAGTCCCCGTTGCAGATACTACTATTTTACTTAAGCTTTCGGGATCCGTAGGTGCTGGCACTTTTGGAATTGACAACCTGAAATATGCGCGGCTTACCAATTTAGATAATCAAAACTGGGTGAGGCTGTCGTTTATTTCTTCTTCAGATACTCCTGCAAGCTTCAATAGATATGATGTAAAATTAGAGGCACGACAGTCTTATATCTTTACTAATTCTGCTGTTTCGGGATCTCAAGTAGGTGCTGATTTTAATGCGTTTGCAAAATTTACTGATCTTAAAGCAAAGGCAGATACGGCCGCTGTAGACTTAGAATTATTCATCGCTACTTCTTGAAAAAAATCAAAAAAAATGATATAATCTCTTATGCACAAAATAAGAGATCTTACCAGAAAACAACGATATTCAGAGAAAATTGCCAGTGTAAAAATTTTACCAGTAGAATTATGCGCTGTAAATTTTAAGTTTGATGAAAACCTTGGATTCTTAATAAGAGCTGCTGCGTGTTTTGGGGTTGAAAAAATAAATGTAATCGGCTCAATTCCTAGCAGAAAAGAGCTTAACACTTACTCTGGATCTCTATATGATTATGTAGAGCTTGAAAACTTTTCAAGACCCACTGAGTATTTGAAATATGTCGAAGACCAAGCCGGCCAAATCATTTCAGCTGAAATCTCTGAAACCGCAGAGTCCATTGCTGGCTTTGATTTCACTCATCTTGGCAATTTTCACTTGGTTGTGGGTAATGAACAATCAGGAGTCCCCCAAGAAATCCTCTCCAGAAGCACCCAAATATACGTGCCCATGCCAGGAATAGGGTTTTGTTTAAACACCTCACAAGCAGCAAACATTTTTTTATATGAAATTTCCAAACAAATTCACGCGGCTAAAGCAAAAATTTGCGCGTAAGACCGAGTGTGTCGATAACTTAATTGAATATGTATCGCTTGGCATTTTACTGAGCGGAGCAATATATTTAATAGTGATTAAACGAGCCATCTGGGGAGAGAAATGCAAATCGGATTAGTGCCAGTTTCGGCCAAGCCATATCACATTGGTCACCATTCCCTAGTGGAAATTGCTTCTCGAGACAATGACAAAGTCATTCTTTTTGTATCGATTTCTGATCGAACTAGAGAGGGAGAATTTCCAATTTCAGGTCGAGCCATGGAGCGAATCTGGCGTGAAGAACTCGAATCTATTATGCCTGGCAATGTTTCCATAGAATATGGTGGATCTCCAGTTCGCAAAGTCTATCAGGCAGTTCAAGATGCTGCAGCAGATACAGAAGATGTCTATACGATATATTCTGACGTTATAGATACCGCGCAGAATTATCCTGCGGCTGCAAGAGAAAAGTATTTCCAACCTCTTCTCAGCCAGGGCCGCGTAGTATTTGCGGCTGAAGAAGATCCCCAGGCTTTTACTAGAGGGCAAGGAACTCCGGACGTGAGCGGCGGTAAGTTAAGGCATTATCTGGAATCTAAAAATTTTGAACGATTTGCAGAGTACATGCCGCCTGGAGTCGATGCTCAAAATATTTTCGATATCCTCAGCAGCGGCCAAGCCCAGGAAAATTTAGTTAGAGATTTTGTGTTCGCAGTGTTGAAATGAGTGAATTAAGAAACTTTATCCGTCAAGTTATTCAAGAAGCTCGCACAAAGCAGCCTGGAGACTTGTCTCAAGCAGAATTAATAGCTTTGATCCAATATGTTTTGGATGGAAGTGGAGTTTTTGATTTTACTGAAAAATTTGCTGGAAGTCATGCAGAAATTTTACATCGCGCTGGGAGCGGAGAATTTGCTTCAAAATCAAAAAGTGGAAGGACAGCTGGCAGTGGTTGGAATCTCCCTACTGGTAAAGCGAAACAAATAAGCGATCAAATGGCAATTCTGCCAGCGCCCCTAGCCTCTCGTAGATTTGGTTTCGAATTTATTGATGCAGTGAACAGGCCAGATTACATCAACTATTTAATAGGCGATCAACCAACCGCCGTTGAGTATACTGGAGAATTAACTCAGGAAGAAGCAAATGAATTAAACGATGGGCAATCGGCTGTGAAGTTTATTTCTTTAGACGATATTCGTCATGACGCTTTTAACTTTGCTCCTGAAGATGTAGTAACCCTAAATGATTTAACTGTGCAGCTAAATTCTGATAAGTTAAAGCGCCCGGAATTAAGAGACATTGGGTCTCAGGTATCTGCAATAATAGCGAGCTCTATTTCGCAAAGTTTTTTGGGCGGACCCATTGAGGGCCTGATGGTGAGCACTTCAGATCGAACATTTAAAATCCCCAACCCTCAGTACGCAGATGTCCAAAGGCTTCAATCGCCTCTTTACGCGATGTTTAGTGGCCGAGGGGGAACGAGCAAGAAAGAAATTAAATCTCGAATCGTTAATGCAGATACTGATGATAGGCTACTTCAAGATTTAAGAAAATATCTTGAAGCAATCCCTGGATTACCTCCAGGCTTTCGAACTTTCTTTACGGCCGATGAGGGCGACGATCTGTTAGATTTAATCGATTCTGCCCAGGCTGGAGATACTAACACTGGAAAATCACTATACGCCCAGCTCAACAGAAGAATAAACGACAAAAATCTCTGGATAAACACATAGATAATGCGCAAAATTGGCGATATCGTGCTGGTAAAATCACCAGCAGGAGACGCTATTCCCCACATCCACGTTAAGCTTCTGAAAAGAGTGGTTGTGAAACCTTCGAAAGGCACTAAGATAGATTGGCCTGGATATTCGGGGTGGGAAGCGACTCCTGTGTTTCAAGAAGAAATAGACGCTCTGTGGAAAGAGTGGAATATTCCTCTTCGAAATGCTGGCGAAGACCAGACTTTTGTGTACGACGATTGCATCATTAAGAAGCCTCGAAACCCCCAAGCAAATGTGAAAAATAAAGCAAGAAATAAGAGAAGAATCGTGAAAAAGAAGCCCTAGTGTGATATAATAGTACTATCGATGGAGCTTGCTTTGCGTGATACTCTAGTTTTTTTGAAATACCTCGATTCTGGACTTATTCCAGTGAGTGGATTTCACCCACAGAATATCGAAGAATTTGAAAAGCTTCTTTCGTCTCTTTCGGTTGTAGATCGCAGAGCCGTCAATCGAAAATTTCGGAAAATCTTTCGTAAGATAGCCAAGAAAGAAATGGCTAACAAAAACCGTCCTACGACAGGATGGAAACAGGTATACGGATTGGATTCTGCTTCTCCTACTAAGAAGCAGCTCCGAGCTCGTCGCAGGCTTGTTGATGATACTATTCGAGCTCAAATAAACAAAAGGTTACGAAATGCGTAAACTTGTTCTTTCATATGCTTTTTTATGTGCCCTTGGTTTCGCTGGAGCTCATCGATTTTATTTAGGTCGAACTTATACGGCTGTTTTATACCTCTGTACGGGAGGACTTTGCGGCATAGGGGTGATACTAGATTTCTTCATGATTCCTTTCATGGTCGCAGAAGATATTAACGATGAAGGTGGAGACGTCTTAGATTTTCTGCTTAAGCTCTTTGTGGGCTGCGCTGCGTTCTCGTTTTTCTGCTTTTTGGTGGGCGGTTTCCTCTTTCTCTTACTCAGTATTTTTTAGGATAAATTATGGCTAAAACAAAAAAGAAAACTAAAGTAGTTTCAAGAAAGAGAACGAAGAAAGTTATAAAGAAGATCGACCCGGGTCTACTAGAATACGAGGGGTGGAAGCTTGGGGATACAGTTTGGTGGTGTCTGCCAAATGAAGCAACGCCTCGCCAAGGGGCCATAGTAAGATTTCACCCTGACGATAATATCGCGCCTGCCGTCTCTCTCAACGATCTGACCGGTGGCGGGCAGCGAGTAACGCTAGTTAAGTTTGTTTATGAAACCAAGAAGGAAGCGAAAGATTCTCGTCAAGAGTTTCTAGAATTTTGGGAAAATTACCGGGAGAAAAAGCAATGCAAAAAGTTGGATTCTTAGCGGGTAATTTTGACGTTCTCCATCCCGGCTATATCCGCATGTTTGAAGACTCGAAAAGCGTCTGCGATTTTTTAGTTGTGGGCTTGCACGCAGATCCTTCACTCGAGCGACCAGAAAAGTTTAAACCTATTTTGACTGTTGCAGAAAGAATCGAAATGTTAATGGCAATTCGATTTGTTGATCAAGTCTTGGTCTATAAGACTGAAGCTGATCTTGTTAATTTGCTTGTCCAAACTAGCCCAGACGTGCGTATTCTGGGATCAGACTATCAAGGCAGGGGGTACACAGGCGATCATTTGAGTATTCCTATTCACTACCACTTAAGGGACCACCAGTGGTCCACGACAGAGTTTAAAAAAGAAATTGCGAAATCTTTAATTGACAGATTGTAAATTTTCTTTTTTCATGATAAAATAAAGTATGCGCCCTTAGCTCAGTTGGATAGAGCATCGGCCTTCTAAGCCGAGGGTCGCAGGTTCGAGCCCTGCAGGGCGTGCCATAAGCACGGAGAAGAGTATGAATTTTTTAAGTAGTCCCAAAGTTAGTTTAGCGTGCGCCGCGCTGAATGCATTCTTTGCAGTTGGAGCATTCTTGGCAGGAAATTGGGGATTGTTTGCTATATGCGCCATTTTTACAGGTTTTTGTTTTACCAATTATTGGAGAGCTAGATAAGTGAATTGCGGGCGTAGCTCAACTGGTAGAGCGTCAGCCTTCCAAGCTGAATGTTGTGGGTTCGATTCCCATCGCCCGCTCCATTTACTAGCGATCTAATGAAGGATGCGGAGGAAAGATATCGCTGTCCTGCATGTGGAGCAGCGATAATTTGGTCCCACAACAACGGAAGAAGGGGATCAGTTAGCGAAATAAAATGCGCTAATAACATGACTTCTTCTAGAGTTGATTGGATTCCAGAGACAGCCTACATATGCGACTGGAAAGGGGTGGCCGTTAGAAGGCGTAACGGTCAAGTCGAACTATATTATATGGATGCTCAAAGACGATTGCGGCCTTTTAAAACTAGAGGTAAAGAATGATTTTCGTATTTACTTGACGTATGATAGTGACTAACTCGGGTGCTCGGGTATTATAAAGTCAGGTGAACAGGGCCAGCACCGGCCCCAGTAACCACCACGGGGTGTGGCGCAGTCTGGCAGCGCATCTGCTTTGGGAGCAGAGGGTCGTAGGTTCGAATCCTGCCACCCCGACCATAAATAAGAAGGGAAAAAGACAGTGAATATAGGATTAGATTTTCATGACACCATATCATATGATCCAGAATTTTTTATTCAATTGATTAGAACTTGGCCGGGCGACGTCTTTATTGTTACAGGTACGCCGCCCTCGAAGATTCACGAATTTGAAGAAGCTTTAGAAAATATCGGCTTGAACCGATCCGACTTTAAAGATATTTTAATGGGATATGAATACGATAAGTCTGAGATGAGCTTAGACCATTTCAAAAAAATGGCAAAACATAAGCTCAAGCTTCTTCAAGATAACGATATTCGCGTTTACTGCGATGACAATCCGTTCTATGTGAGCTATATTAAAGACCATGGTATTCTTACTTTACAGCCTATCGTAAGTGAAAAATATTTACGAGAGTTTGAGCAAGCAGATCCTTTTTTCACATGCAATCTCCAAAGAATGCAGTTTGATTATTTAACAAGTCTAGAAGATGATGAGATGCTAAAGAAAAATAAATCTCTTGATGTATGAAAAAAAGACTTAACAAGTATGAGAAAGCTCTCATTGAGAATATTCAAACCGTACAGCTTCGATCGCTTAAGCGGCTCAAAGAGCGGGCGGAATACTTGCTGACTGTAGTTGAAGCCCTGATAAAAAAAATTGAAGCTGACGGTATTAGCCGTTACTATAGCCAAAATAGTGATTGTTTGAGAATTGCTGAAGATGTTTGGAGAGAGAGCCTCCGCTTGGGAGAGATGAAAAAATTAGAAGACGATCTTCGTGGAACTTTTACGTCATTGACTAAAAAGAAGAACAAGTCAAAAGATACTTAGATTCGCATGGTGCTTAAATGAAAGACTGCTGGTTTACTGGGTCTGGAGATCCACTGCCATTTTCAGAGCTGATGGTTCAGGTTGATGACTATATTGTTAAGGGTGGAAAGGTTTTTATAGGCACTGACAGTCAAATCAAAAGCGATCAGTGCATATTTGTTACAGCAATATGTTTGCACGGTCGATATGACAAATTTTATGCCACTTATTTCTTTAGTAGAAGCAGATTAAAGAGAAAACCATATCAAGTTTTGAGAGTTCGAATAATGGAAGAAGTCCAGCACTCTTTAGACATCGCTGTGAATCTCATGGAAAAACATCCAGAAGCTGAGATAGAGGTTCACGTCGACGTTGGGCGCACCCATCGATCAGCAACTCGTCACTTCGCCGATGCCATTAATGGTTGGGTGAAAGGCGTCGGTTTAAAATGTAAGATGAAGCCAGATTCTTGGGCGTCGTCTTCAATAGCAGACTCTCACACAAAATAGCTATAAACCACTATCGACAGTATCAATTTCAGAATCTGCAGTTTCGAACAGCGCTTTAATTTTTCCACCAAACTGAACTGAAATCGCGATGCAGACAATTGCAATAGCCACTAAAATAATGATGTACTCGGTCATTCCCTGGCCTCGCTGCATTTGGGTATGGGTTGATGTTAACATCTCATGAATCTCCTTTCTATAAACTATAATCACTGAAGAGCAAAAAGTTGTTACTAAGTTGTTACCGTTCTTGTAAAATCTATTGAGCTTGGTTATAATTTATCAAGAGGTTAATTATGAAAGTTGCTGAACTTGAAGAAGGGATGCTGCTAGTTCCCACGCCTGACCGTGGTTGGTTTCCAATGAAATCCCACCCAGAGATGAATGCCTGGCCAAACGGCATGCGGTATTTACGAGTGAATTGGTTACAAAATTGTAAGGGGAGAGATCCCGCTATTTATATGAGAAAAGTTAAGTTTGATAAGTGCATACACGGGTTATACACCTATCACGAAGTATTATACAATGGAAGCATATATTTGATGGATGGCTATGAATTCAATGGGCGTATCGACCCGCTGTGAAAATAAATTAAACTTTTTTTGAACATTCCATTGATTACCCATATAATATTAATAATTAAAAAAATTAATCGTTCTTTCACAATTTAAAAAATAAAGACCCTAGTTCTCGGGTCTCCAAACTTGGATGGAATTACTGGCCTCCAGGCGGCACGGCGAAAGCCAGACGATAGAGAAAACCTCGATCAGGAAAGTATCGTTCTTGCGATATGCCGCCTGACTAAGAGAGGGGATGAGTTAAGGAGCGTGGTAGTTCTGAAAATCATCCAGTGATCTAAGGAAAGAGTCCACACACCACTGTGGAAGTGCTGCCGAGGATATTCGCGGACTTGTGGATTCATCGCGAAAACGGAATAAGGGCAATCCAAGACGGGTCGAGAGACCTGATCAAAGTCTTGGGAAGGGAGGTTAAGATCTTCTAGAATTCAACTGTCGGTGACAGAAGTCTCTCTGATGGAAAGGGAAACCGGACCATCGTCCCGAAAGGGGTCTGTGGATTATCTCCCAAGGGTATGAAGCATGGCGCGCGAATGAGGGGGGAAGTGTACAGCTTACTCAACTGAGCGCAGAATGTCATGAACGATAGTAGGGCGTGCTGTTCCGTTGCCCTTACCGGTAAAGAACAGGGAGAAAGCTCGTGCACGGATTTACTTTCCGGTGTGCTTACACCTAACCCGAAAAGGGGACAGGCTCAAAAGGCTTGGTGGACACGAGAATGAAACCAAGAAGTGCTAATGGTTTCCCCTTTAAAGTTTAGTTTAAAAAGGCTCCATTTGGAGTCCTTTTTTATGAGAGGCAAAGGTTTTGTTTATGTTAGAGTTCATCAGTAAAGTTTTATTGTGTTTCGTTTTACTTGGCGTAGTAGATCAAGTTCAAGGACGATCAGTTTTAGTTGAGTTAAGTACTTCTGACGGTGTTACTGAAAGCATGGATATGCCGATGTGGATGTTTCCATGCACAGTTAAAGAAGGTGATTTCTTTTATGTTGAGAATATTGATGGAGTCACAGAAATCCATTGTGGAAAACCGTCCGAATAGCGGGCAAAGAGGAGATGTTATGTTAATTCGTGGTTTAGTTTTTCTTTCAGTCGCAGGTCTACTTTTGGTAGCGTGTGGCGACAAGGAAGATGATACAGGAGCAGATGCTGTACAAGCTACAGACACTGCCGACGATGATTCTGCTGTAGAGTAGATTCATCAACCGCAGGAAGGCATGGGTTACAGATGCCTTTTTTACTTAAAAGGAGTGAAGTTAAATGTTAGAATGGTTAAAGGCCTTGTGGGCCAAGTGGAGAGTTCAGATCACAGTTGTTGGTGGATTGCTAGTTATTGCTACCGCCTATGGAACTTGTACTTACGAGCCGGCCTCGGATGAAGTAAGTGCGACGACTACTAATACAACTGAGACAGTTCAAGTAAATTCTACGACGACTGATAATCAGAACACCACCACTACAAACAACGCTGATAATGAAGTTAATAGCACTACTGGTACCACGAATAGTGATAACACCAGTACTACTGGTACAGATAATCAGTAATATTCAATACTAAAACTAGTATTAACAAAAAATGACAGCGTGGGGAGATTTACTCCCCACGCTTATTTTTCTAAATCAAGAGAGGTTAAAATGTTTACTGCATTTGGAGCAGGCGTATTCGCAGGTATGTGGGTAATGGCTGGCTGTGCAATGGTTGCATCATTCAAAAATGATTAGAGGATATATGTAGGTGTATGCTGATATTATACATGGCGCTGCTGGCGATTGCTTGTAAGCCAGCCCCTGTAGAATGTCTATGCCCTGAAGATTTTGTTGACAAGTGGTGGCAAATAGAAACTAGCAATTGTTATCTTTTTGCGGCAGACGGTCATATAGTTGAGAGTGACGGTACAGATAATTGGCCTATCGGACAATGGGAATTAGAGTATCGGGGCGAATGTCAATATAGCATAATTACTGAAGACGCTGAAATTAAAGTGCTTGGGCTAGATGAGTGTTTAGAGATAGAATACGAGGGAAACCAATATTCTGCTTGTGAATGCAGCCTTTGAACTAAATTAAAAAACTGATGAAAAATCATCAATTCTTAGTTATAATATAACAGTTAGGGATTGATGATTTTTTTGCTTACGGCCGATAGCTCAATCAGGTCAGAGCGTCTGTCTCATAAACAGAGGGTTCTGGGTTCAAATCCCAGTCGGCCGACCATTTATCAAAAGGAGCTCAGATGAGCAATTACTCGGAAGTACGTCTTGGAACAATTCAGCAGCTTTCTCTTAAAGATGTTTGGGCATTAGAAGAAAAGCATTTCACTCCATGGCTTTCTCGAAATTTAGGTGTCTTGGGCGATGCGGTGGGAATCAATATGGAGTGCTTGCAAACAGAGCTTCAAGCTGGCGATGGTCAGCGGCACGCAGACATGCTTGTTGAAATGAACGGCCGTGACCTTGCGGTGATTGAAAACCAATATGGTAAGGCCGATCCAAGTCACGGCTGGCGTACTCTTCACTATACGCTAGCACTTGGCGCTAAAGTAGCTTTCTGGATTTTCGAAGATATATCTTCAGACGATATGCAGCTCATTAGTTTTTTGAACGAGCATCCTGGAATTGACATTATTGGAGTGCAAGCCCGAGTATATAAAATTGATGATTCTCTGCCTGCTGTGGATTTTAGAGTTATTCCGCCCAGCCAAGATTCGCTTGATAGAGTTTCGCTACGGTGCCGTTCTTCTCGAGACGTTAGTGGAAAAGAGCTTTTTTATGGGGATTATTTTCCAGATATGATTAACAAAGTTTACGAGCAAACCGGCCAGAAAGCCGGATATGGAGCGAATAAGGGGCACTGGAATTATTACTGTTCTTGGAATTCAGCTTTGGGATGTCGTAATCCTTGGGAAGCAGCATTCAATCAGCGCCGTAGCGGCCACGGCTATTATTATGTCCACTTGATGCTGCGAGATAATGATGCCCAAAAGAATTTCCACTACTTGCGCCAACACGAAGCTGAATTGACAAAGGGACTTCCGTCAAGCGTTAGAGTAGAATTTGATTTTGAGCCAGCTAGAAAATCTCAAAAGATTAAATTTCTTCACCCCGCGTCTGATTTGACAGTAGAAAAGCTGAATAAAGAAGAAAGTCAAGAGTTGATTGATTGGACTTGCGATATTTTGCCAAAGCTTCAAAGTAATCTTATGGAGTTGGTCGAACAGCAAACTGTTAATCTGTCTGCCGTTGGATAAAATGGGGAAGAAGACTGGTAAGAAACAATGAATTTTGATGATCTTGAATCTCTGTTATCCATAGATTCTAATCAATTTGAAGAACTTAAACAAGCGTTCTGGCTGAGTTCGGGAGACAAGAGGGAGGAAACATTCCTCAAGTATCTCTTTCAACAAAGACACATCACTGAACAGGAATACCAGCTGATCACAACCTATTTCGACGCGACCGTGCGCCGCATTTTCGTTTCTGGTGGATTCGATTATTCAACCACCACCACTCAAGACTATGCTAACATCGCCTCGGGCCATTTCACTGGCTGTGTGCAAGAAATAGTTCAGCCCATAAAAAGAGACAGAACTTATCCTTACATGGAAGCTGATCCTGAAAAAAATAAACCTTGGTGGGATAGATTAGCCATAGATGAGCCATCTTATTCTCCGTCTCCCCCGCTTTCTTCTAATGAAGATGAGTCGTGGATGTATTGGAGCCCTACCATCTCAGAAAACCCTACAATCCATTTTGTTCACCACAATCGGTGGCGAAAACCAAGGGAGAGGGGATCTTCTATAATGAGGGCTTTTGTTCCAGCTCATCACTTAAATTCAAAACTCCACGTTAAGACTACTTGTGGGCCCAGGCTAGATAGCGCCAAAGTGAAAGAGGGAGACGTGGTTTATTTCATCAAATGCTATGGCCACCCTGATGTTCCGATGGCTGCTAAAAAGAAGTGTATTCGTATTTTAGATCCCATCGATGATTTTATGGCAAAGGTTGGTTCTAACACTGGTAAGCAATTTAATTTTTTTGTGGCTTCATGTGAATCTCACGCTAAGTGGCTATGCAAAAAACTTAAAGTATCGCGTAAGAGACTCTTAATAATCGATCATTTGAGTACTAACATAAAAAATTTTAAGGCATGGGATCGATGGCATCCAGACGCTTCTTTAAATGTGGGCATGGTCCAAGGAATAAACTTGGGGTACCCGTCATTAGAAACTATCGAGGATTTTTGTCAAAAGCAGGGAGCAAATTTTATTTTTCATAATATCAGCTCAAAGCCAATGAAATTTTGTGAAGAGACTGGTAATGAGCCGCTTTATTCATATTATAGAGACATCCACATCGGATTAGCACTTTATAATAAGGAGAAGCTCTTAAATAGATTTGAACTAAAACCTTCAACGAAGCTTTCGGCTTTTGCATCGTATGGCATTCCCGCTGTATTTACAGAGCAGCTGTCTTTTCGCCCTCATCTTGAAAAGCACAAGCTGTTAAACTCCTTGATGGTCCAAGATTGGGATGAGGCTACTGAAAAAATCAAGCAACTCATTAAAGATCGAGAATTTTATGATGAATGTAGAGCAATGATGATTGAGCTCGGGAAAGATTTTCACATGGACCGCGCAAAAGAATTGTATGTCGATCAGTTATTAGAGGTTATCAAAAACCAATGATTAGAATGTCAATGAAACTTCCTGATAAAATTGCAGTTGCAGTTTCTGGTGGAACAGATTCGATGGCGGCGCTCGATTTTCTTGCTCGTAGCAATAAAGAAATTTTGGTGTTACATTTTAATCATGGAACTGAGCATGCTCCCTCGGCCGAACGCGTAGTTTCAGATTACTGTGAACACAAAAATATTCCTTACATCGTTGGCGATCTGAAAGAAGACGTTCCATCCGGAGTATCAAAAGAAGATTTTTGGAGAAAAGCAAGATACGAATTTTTTGCCCGAGAAGCTGGAGATCTGCCAGTCATTACTTGCCACCATCTAGATGACCTCGTAGAGACATGGCTATTTACTTCTTTTCATGGTGATCCCAAACTAATTCCGTCTATAAGAGGCAGGTACTTGAGGCCGTTTTTACTCACTCGTAAAACTGTCTTAGAAGATTGGTGTATCGACAAGGAAGTTTTATACATGAATGACCCAAGCAACTGCGATGTTTCTTATATGAGAAACTATATTCGACACGAAGTGGTACCTCGCGTGCTTCGAGTGAATCCTGGTCTTCCGAAGGTTTTGCGAAAAAGAGTATTGAACAACCCCCTAATTTGTGATTAAATTATTTAAGGAGATTAAAATGGGCTCGAAACCAGAACGTCAAAATCAGCACTTCAGAAGGCTGATGGCAAAAATTCGAAAATTTGAGAAACAGGGAAAATCTGTGGAAAAATTGAAAAAAGAACTGTCTTACGCCATAGGAGACGTAGAACGACCCAAGTTTAAAACTGGAAGAGATGCAGACCCTCGGCTTAGAAAAAGATACAACTCTTAATGATACGGGCCGTTAGCTCAACGGGTAGAGCAAAAGACTTTTAATCTTTAGGTTCAGGGTTCGAGTCCCTGGCGGCTCACCATCATATGGAGTGCGTGATGATAAAAGTTCTTAATGCCACCGTAGCTCAGTTGGAAGAGCAGCTGATTTGTAATCAGCCGGTCGGAGGTTCGAGTCCTCTCGGTGGCTCCAGCATTGGGGGGTGGCGGAACTGGCAAACGCGCCGTCCTGTTTCGACGGTGGTGATCACGTGAAAGCGCACCTTGGAGGTTCGATTCCTTCCCCTCCAGCCCTTTATTTGATGACTTTTTCGATAGAGCACCCAGTGATATTAACTAGTTCTCCAGACTCAGTCATAATGAGATAATCAAATGTTATCCACCCACCGTCTCCCGGAAATTCAGATTTTCGAACATCAATTATGATGGCGTGCGTTGCCGTGCCTTGGCGTTTACTTTTTAATTTAACGACATTACCAATTTTAATAGATGCTGGCATGTAATTAATTATTTGTACTATTGCGTTTGCCAGAATAGAATTTAAATAGCTAGCTGTCTAGCTTGAGAGGAAACTACTTAATGAGAAATTGTGTAAGTTTTGACGATGTGTTACTGGCTCCCTGCTATAGCGACATTGTTTCACGTAAAGATATTAGTTTAGATTGTAAGCTTGGACCAGAGTTAGAGTTCAGAATTCCCATTATTTCATCCCCGATGGATACGGTCACAGAATCTGCGATGGTTAAATCGATTCATGAGGCTGGAGGGCTTGGGATTATTCACCGATATAACACAATAAAAGAACAGGCTTTTATGGTTCATGAAGCTCAGCACTGTAATGTCGGGGCTGCTATTGGAGTATCTGGAGATTACCTGGAAAGGGCGCAAGTTCTTGTGGAGGCTGGAGCGAACGTGCTGTGCGTGGACATTGCTCATGGTCACCACGTTCTTATGAGGCATGCCTTGAAGACTCTACGAAATACTATGGGGCACGACATTCACATCATGGCTGGTAATGTTGCTACTCGGCAAGGATATGAAGATTTAGTTGCGTGGGGCGCTAGCTCAGTTAGAGTAGGCATCGGAGGAGGCTCTATATGTTCTACTAGAATTCAAACTGGTCATGGGATTCCTACGCTACAATCGGTTTTAGATTGCGCTGAGTCTGAACACTCGGGAGATTATCCCATTATTGCAGACGGTGGAATCAAAAATTCTGGTGATATAGTTAAGGCCCTTGCAGCTGGCGCTGATTTTGTTATATTGGGCTCTCTTCTTGCGGGAACTACAGAGTCTCCAGGAGAGGTCATATATGAAGGAAGGGTGCCCTGTAAAGTCTATAGAGGTATGGCGAGTAAAGACGCGCAAATGAACTGGAGAGGCCATACTTCCTCAGTAGAAGGAGTAACGTCTTCAGTTCCAGTGAAGGGTCCAGCATTTGATATCCTTCATGATTTAGCGACAAATGTCAAAAGCGGATTTTCATACTCTGGCGCTAGCAATATTTCTGATCTTCAAGCTCGTTGTCGATTCGTAAAGCAAACTTTTGCAGGAGCTGCAGAGAGCAGCACCCATATCTTAACATAATGATTATTGATTTCGAAAAAATTAAGAGGGATCGAAAGCATCAAGAAATAAATGAAAAGCTAGAAGCCTATTCGCATGGGCTTCGAATCATGTTAGATCAAATAGATCAAATTCTAAACGATATCGAAATGTCTGGTATCAATTGGTTCGAAGCAAATATCGACCAAAAAGAAAAAATAGAAGCTATTTCAACGATTGGTCTTTTTATGGAGACGTATGCTGGGTGGTCTAAAGAGTAACGCATATCCTCCGTTTAGGGCGGGAGAATTTGTTTATGTTTACCATTATTTTGGTGCCGGCTATTATAATGCATATTCAGACAACATCCCTGAGAGTGGATATGGAGTAATTGTAGATACGCCTTATAATGGCGTCGGTCCGGAATATTTAGTAGAGTCAAGTCTCATTGGTGTTTTAATAAAAGGCAAGATAAACTGGTATGCCCCAAATGAAATACACAGACTACAGCCCGGGAATGTTAGTTCAAACGCCTGACGGAATTGGAGTTGTAGTAAAAGCTGGTATCCGCGAAGTGGCATGTGCAGTAAGCGGTTTGACTTGGGAGCGTGTAGTGCTGGTGTTGCTTAACGAAGAACCGAAATGGTATGGCGTTGAATATCTCCACTCAGTGGATTAAATTGCTGGATTGCCTAGCAATATTTTAACGTGCTTTCCGCCTGGTCCAAAATCTTTAGTATACCACCCATTGACACTCTTAAACATATCGGGGGCCGTTTCGCTTGGGTGAGCTCCATGCCATATTATCCTATCTCCAGCCAGCAAAGCTCGAACCGCTGCTTCATCTTCTATAGCGGGCGCTCCTCTTCGAATGAGTCCATAAGCTGCTTTTCCACTTACTTCACCCCACCAGTTTCCAATGCCGCCTACGCTACCACCTTTTCGAAGATCGGCGCTAGTTTGCTTATATAATCCTACTGAGGCTGCGGTTCCGTCGTGGCCCACCCCACCAGACTTTGCTCCAAATTCTGGTTTTCCAAAGATTGCTATATCGAGTTCAGGATCTTCATCATGATCTACCACTACCCAAAATCTATAGCGGTCTAGAATCCCAGGCCCTTTGCCCGTAATTTTAATGTGTCCACCCTCCATGTCGGCATAAGCATCGTTTACTAATTTATATAGATGCTCTCGTACACTTTCAAAGTCGGGTGATCCTGGTTGCAGTGCAACCCATTTTCCCTTTGGGAATTCGGGAGAGCGATGAGACTCGCTGCGAGCTCCCATCTCATCTTCAAGTATTTCTCGAATTAATCTTCTTAAAGACATACTGTCCCTCTTCTTATTATATATGCTACAGACAATACATTTTTCATCTACATAATATAATCTATACATGAGATCTTATAAAAGCTTACTTGTTTTAATGGCGCTGTGCGGGTGTGCCCACACGCAAATGCCCGAACCAGTTTCGACCACATCTTGGTTAGATGCTTTTGAGCCGTCTGGATCTTTTTGTCTCGATGCTTACATGGTCAATTCGGCAGTGCATGGATGTACGGAGTGGAGTACGCGCAACATAAGTGGAATTGCTGAAATACGGTGTGTCGCTAGTGATAACCCTGAAGATTTCTGGACTTCATCGACTTTCATATTTTTTGTTCCCACGCAGACTAATCATCCGGCGCTCAGCTTTGAACCGCTGTGTGGTGACATGAATGGCGTTTTAGGCATATTAGTGCCTGAATAACTGTGAAATTCACTTTATTTTATGGTATAATATTATTATGATTATGGCCGGATGGTGGAATTGGTATACACAACAGACTTAAAATCTGTCGCCGAAAAGGCTTGCGGGTTCGAGTCCCGCTCCGGCTACCATTTTTCTAGGAGTAGTGCCCAGAGATTAACAACAACAATAAAGAATTTTATAGGAGACAGGTGAAAAGCTGGTAATGTTGGTTTAGTAACTGCTGTTATATTTATTGAAGAGTCACGGATGTGGCTCTTCTTTTTTTTATTTGCAGGACAAGATCGGAGGCGCGTGATGTCTTTCTTAAGAAAATCTATAGCAAAATATTTTAGGCCACCTCAAACTCATGATGTGACAGAGCTAGCTAAGAAACCAGACGTAAATAGTGAAATCGAAAAAGCTTTGTGGGAATTGAAAGATTTGATGGGGCTAGATACTGAAGAAATTGAAAACTCTATTTATAGTATGCGAATTTCTAAACAGAGAAGAGATTCTAAATAGTCAATGAGAAAAATATTTATAGACCTGGGAGCTAATCTCGGCCGAGTTTCAACCAGTTTTTGGAACTTAATGGGAAAAGACCGCGGGTTTGAAGTTTATTGTTTCGAGCCCAATCCAAAATTTAAAAAGGCTCTAGCATCAATGAGCTCCTTGAAGGACCCAAAGGGCCGCGCCCCATTTCATTTTCTAGATGCCGCCGCCTGGATTCATGATGGGGAAGTTGAATTTAAGATAGATCACCACCCGTTCGCTGGAGGATCTACTCTCATGCTCAACAAGTGGAAGGGCACATTTAAAGGGAGTTGTAAAGTCCGATCTATAGATGTTTCCAAATGGTTGTTAGAAACATTTTCAGCGGGTGATTTAATTATTTTGAAAATGGACGTCGAGGGCGCAGAATTTCAGCTGATACCCGAAATGCACAGACGCGGCGCGCTGGCTTTTGTCGACATACTCATTATGGAAATCCACAACCCGAAGAAATTTAGTGGAATGCCAGCCGATGCAGCCGCCGTTTTAAAGGTCTTTTTGTCCGACAATTTTAATGGAAAAGTATTCTTCGAAGAAGGTGGACTCCAAAATATCCAAATTATGGAGCTTAAAGAATTTACAGATGAAGTTTCAAAACTTGATACATCCTCTTAAAATGTATATAATCTATAATATTCCCCTGTAGCTCAGTTGGTAGAGCAGGTGGCTGTTAACCACCTTGTCGGCGGTTCAAATCCGTCCGGGGGAGCCATTACGGAGTCAGCGTGCTACCTTTTAAAAAGCGGTTAATTCTCGCATCTTTCAGCATTATTCTTTTGGTTGTCTGTTTTTTTGCATCACTGAAAATGGGTGATGTTTTAGCTAGCTTAGTGTATTGATTAGATACCATACATGGTTTTAAGTTTTGCGTTTATGGTATTAATAAACAAGCTGTGTTCTTCAGACCAGCATGCAAATTTATCACCTTCGTGGTCGGGATCGGCGCTACCGCATGTGTGAACTAGCGCGATGTGAACCAGCTCATGGACAAAAGAAGTGTCCGATATATTGTCTTCTGTTCCCACCCAAATAATGGACGAGCTTTCCATCAAACCTGATACACTTGAAGTTTCGAAGAAATTTCCATTGATGTCATAAACATTGTGAACTTCTCTTCTTTCTCTGCCCCATCGAATTTCAAGATGATTAAAAGCGTTTTTTATTTTTTTCTTTGGATCTCCAAATTCTTTTTCCCAAAGCTCATAGAAGATATACATCGTCCAAGCAACATAATCTTTTTCGTAAAATTCACAAGAGAACTGTATTTGAACTGCGTCAGTATAATATGGAAGGGGGTTTGCCTGGGGGAATATGCTTTCGGGGTCGCAGTCTTTAATGTCTGCTAGTGTGATAAATGTTGGTGGAATTGCTTGAATTACCCCAATTCTCACAGTGGTGTCAGGAATCGACGGAGCATCTGAGCTCAAGAACAACGCCATCAATAAAGTTAATGTCAGATATTTTCTTGCAATTTTAAAATTCACCCCTCTTTATTTAAATAATATCCTAATTTTATTTGAACAACATTATGACGGGATTAATTTTATATTAAACCGGCGTAGCCGGTTTTTTTCGCGAGGGGGGGGGCTAAAAAATTATGTTTTTATTTGAACAACCTATCCTCAGTTGCTATAATATAAAAGTTGGAAAGATTAGCCAACGTTGCTTATTCAAACAAACAAAGAAGGAGAAATAAAGCATGAATTATTTTAATCAGAAGTCGACGAAGCGTTTCACATACGGCATTAGCCGCAACTCTACCAGCCACCAGGCTGGTGCAAACAGCATTACCATTAGCACTAACCCCGCCGATGGTCAACAGTACAGCACGGGTACGGTAGGCCTGACGATGTCAGTCCGAGAAGCAAAGGCTCTTCAGAGCTTTCTCAATACTGAGCTCGAATACCCGATTGTGGATAGCGATTCTACTTCTGTTTAGTTAAGCCCAGCTTAACAACCTTCGAGGGGGCGGGCGTAAGCCCGTCCCCTTTTTTTAGGGAGTTTTCGTGAAATTTTCTGCTCGGTGTGGTATTATTAATCAGGAGGTATAGATGTTCAAACCCGGAGATCTAGTCTGCCAGGCCCAGAATATTTTCGCTGACCGGCAAGTTGGTGGTACGTTAATGGTGGTCGTACAGACGTGGGGGAAACCCCACCGCCGCGTGGACGTACTTTTCTCTGGAAATATTCGAACTTTTCATGAGGGAGAGCTTGAAATATATCGCCCTCGTAAATAAGTCAAAATACTTTGGTATTTCTGTGAAATTATGGTCTCAGTATGGTATAATAGTACTATAAAGGATAAAGGTTAACCACTCAACGCGAGGAGAACAAAATGTCAATCGGCGATCTGGTCAAACACAAACGTACCAATCGACTCTTCGTCATCTTTCGCATTGCCGACAACGGCAACATCGGCTGCTGGGCCCCACTCGGACTCAGCGGAAAACGCCCACTTCGCCCCGGCCATCTCATTTGGACATACGCCGGCGCACTGGAGACAATCTAATCATGATTACACTTACTTCACCCTGGCATTATTCGCTACTTGGATGTACGTTCCCAGTTGGCACAGTTTTTATTCCGCAGCTCGGCAGCGCACGTCGCGGCCGCACGGTTTATAGTTATGCCACCCCCAATGGCGGTCACGGCGAATGCCTGATCGATGATGACGTTACCCCCGGACAGGACTAGGAGAAGCACATGGCATACGTTAAGACAAACGACGTCGTTCTCATCGACGAACTCAATTTCGATAACTTCATGGATTACCGCGCGAAGCGCGGTCTCGCCACGGGGTGGGGGTGGATGCATCTCCCAGCAGGTACGATGATGGAAGTTCAAGAATTGATCTTTCGGACCACCGGCTCGCGGCGGACCCGAAAGACCAAGACCGACGAGGATGGGGAAAAGACGTATACCCGACGCGGGCGCTCCTGCTGGGTGAAATGCAGTATCGTAACTCCCCTCGAAAAGCTTGGGGAAGAACACATTATCCCGAGCTGGCTGCTCAAGAAGGCAGTCGTCTCCCACATTCAAGCAGAGCAGAACAGTGAAGAAGTCGCGTAATAAAAAGTTCGATCGCATCAAGGTCGAAGCCGGTGCCCGGCGACGGGCACACTTCGCCCGCGGCGGAACCACCGCCACCTGGCGTGGTCGGGCGGCCTGCCTGGACGAATCTACGTCCAAGGCCCGTAAGAACAAGCAGGCCTGCCGAGGTCGAGTGGAGGTTTCCAAGTGGGTGTAATTATCGTTCCAAGTGATGTCTATCGCGATATTCGCGAGCACCTCCGTAATGATAAGAAGATCCAGGCGATCAAGAGCCTGCGCACCGCTGCCAGGCCCCTCCCGGGCGATAAGTCCATTGGCCTCCGCGAGGCCAAGGTGGCAGTAGAACGCATGCTGCACGAGCAGTTTGATAAGAACTACCCCGAAGCTGCACGAGAGGGACAGCGCATCATGGCCGGTCCAATCATCTCGGAGATCGTCTGCGATTTCGGCGAGGGACCCATCACGATCGATGTTGAGGAGATGCAGCTCAAGGCGCTCGTCCAGCTGGAATCGCTCGGACTCGAGGCCTGCGGCCGGATGCTCGAACTGTGCCAGGTGATCAAGGCTTTTGCGGACGGCAAGCGGGTTGGCGTCATCGAAGAGGATGAATAATGGACAAGTACTTCTCCATGAGGGCCCACGAAGACTGGGACCAGAACGAAAAGGACCGGGGCTACTGGGAGCAGGTATTCACGCACTTTGCGTCCCTCGAAAGTTCGATCGTGGACTACTACGGTGCGGACGAAGCGTCCCACGAATTCAAGGTGGATGGCATCATCTTTCGAGTGCTGGAAGATCCAGATGACGGGTACCGCTCTCACCTGGGTGTGATCGAGTATGGAGAACAGTCAAATGCCATTTTTTTTCGAAACCCGCTAGCGCGGGTGAGGATCGAATCCTTTGAGAGGGAAAGAGGCACCGATGTGGGCTGGGGATCTGGCGCCGGAACTGGCTACCGCTTTATCGATGTCGAAGACGGCCACGTCTGGCTGGAGTTCGGTACGTCCAACACCGACGACTATTATCCATATTTCGTGTTTCGACACTCCCCTAAGGCCACGCCGTTCATGACGCCCATGGGCGATGTTTGTCCTGAGCTGGCCGACATGGAGGTGTGATGGAAATCGGCGACCTCATTAGAATGAAGCCCGCGATGTTCTGGACGCTTAAGTCTAATCCGCGCATTACTTACACAGAAGATATTGCCACAGTAATTAAGCCCGGCTCTCACATCGTGGAAGTCATGTGGCCAGATGGAAAAATTGACCGAAGAGATAAGGATCTTTTTGAGGTGGTTTCATGAAAGTCGGTGATCTGGTAAAGATGAGGATTGGGTATTCCGAGCCTGGATTTATTGTGAGGGTGGACGAGCAGTTTTACGGCTCTAACACTGCGTATAAGATTTCAAGCGTGGAGCGTGGAAAGGCCATTCGACCGAACATGGTTGACACCATTGCACCGACTCGCGATGGCATTCGAGATAGAGTGCTGGTGCTCTGGCCTGATGTGGGATATGAATATGTGGAATCAACCAAACTGGAGGTGATCAGTGAGTTCTGAATTAAAGGGTGTCGTTGAGACGGTGGTACACTACAAGGAGATGGAAAAGATCTCACCCCGGTCTAGCATGCTCCGGGAAGTCAAGTGGCAATATGCCGATATGGCTGAAGGCGGCGATGGTGGTGATCTCGGATTTGAAGAGAATGGAGAGACCACGTGCAGGGGTATAAACTACCCGAATAAGCCAGATGAATTTTTTCAAGAGGTCCGGGACCTGATGGGCTGGACGTGAA
>Ga0098033_1000075_pt1 | contig 56390 bp, 43 predicted proteins | sample 1_EtaG_FD_75049 | JGI IMG/M metagenome (GOLD analysis project Ga0098033, IMG submission 75049) | Marine viral communities from the Subarctic Pacific Ocean - 1_ETSP_OMZ_AT15124 metaG | ecosystem: Environmental > Aquatic > Marine > Oceanic | place: Pacific Ocean | collected 2015-01-07
AATGACAAAATGGTGACATATCAGTTAACATTGTACAAACACTACTTTTGTCAGAAAATGAATGTCGATCCAAAGAACGTTGAGACACACTTCGCACTACTTAAGAGAACAGCCAAGAAAAACCATGTCGAGTTTTTCAGAGTAACCAGCGGTACAAAAAAAACCGAAAATGCTCTTAAACTTTTGAGAACTGCGTTATATAATATCCAAAACAAACGATATTTAAAAAATCGGCTGTCTTGTACATCCGGTTATGGTTGCAAATTTTATAAGACAGAACACTGTCCATGAGGAATAAATGAAAAAAATAAAGATTTTAACAATCTCTGACCACCCGCTCAGCCCCAGCGGTGTTGGCACACAAACCAAGTATTTTATTGAAGCGCTCTTACGAACAGGGCGCTATCAGTTTATTTGCTTGGGAGGGGCAATCAAGCACAACGATTATACGCCGCAACGTATCGACCCCTGGGGAGACGATTGGCGTGTCTTTCCGGTGGATGGCTACGGAACACATGAAATGATTCGTTCTGTCTTATCGAAAGAAAGACCGGATGTTTTGTGGTTTATGACTGACCCACGATTTTATGGATGGTTGTGGGAAATCGAAAACGAAATCCGTGCGAATATTCCGATGGTATATTATCACGTGTGGGACAACTTCCCCGCTCCAGTATTCAACAACGTCTACTATAGATCTAACGATGAGGTAGTGTGCATTTCGAAAGTAACCCACCAAATTCTGCAAGAAGTAGCACCAGATGTATCTTCCTGTTATTTGCCCCATGCGGTTGATCCGGCACATTTCCACCCCTACACGACGGTTGAAGAAAAACTGAAAACACAACAGGTCCGAGATCGAATTTTGGGAGCTTCTTCAGAAAGAGTAGCAAATCCCAAAAAGAAAATTTTCATGTGGAATAATCGAAATGCCCGCCGCAAGCAATCTGGAACACTAATTTGGTGGTTTAAGGAGTTTTTGGATAAGGTGGGGCACGACAAGGCCATGCTTTTGATGCATACTGACGCGCGAGATCCACACGGTCAAGATTTACCACATATCATCGAGCATCTCGGTGTGGGCGAAGGCCAAGTTCTTCTTTCAACAGAAAAAGTAGAGCCCCAACACCTTGCAGCCCTGTATAATGCAGCCGACTTCACTATTAATATATCAGATGCGGAAGGATTCGGTCTTTCTACTTTAGAATCTCTGGCTTGCGGAACACCTATTATTGTAAACATGACCGGTGGATTGCAGGAACAAGTGACCGACGGCGAAAATTGGTTTGGATTTGGGATTGAACCTAGCTCCAAGGCGATTATAGGCTCCCTGCAAGTGCCATATATTTACGAAGATCGTATTTCCAAGGAAGATTTTCATGACACACTGCAACGAGCCTTACAAATGCGACCAACAGTATATAAAAAGATGAGTAAAAACGGACGATTACATGTCCTTAACAATTATAGTTTTGAATCTTATCAACAAAACTGGATTAATCTTATGGACGGTATTGTGGAGAAGCATGGTTCGTGGGAAACTCGTCATAACCATCAGCGTTGGCATTTAATGGAGGTAGCGTGAAATATAAACTGTTTTTTAAAGGGCCGCTATTAACAAGATCTGGATATGGTGAACAGGCTCGTTTTGCGCTCCGGGCACTACGCTCACGCCCCGAGTTATTTGATATTTATATTCAACCTCTTAATTGGGGACAGACATCGTGGATTAGTGAAGAATCGGAAGAACGAAGTTGGATTGACGCCACTATCGAAAAGACGCTGGGCTACATTCATGGCGACGGCCAACCACACTTTGATGTGTCGTTTCAGGTTACAATTCCGAATGAATGGGAAAAGAACGCCAGAGTGAACGTGGGGTATACAGCCGGAATGGAGACCACCAGAGTAGCTCACCAGTGGATTGAAAAGGGCAACCTGATGGATCGAATCGTGGTGGTATCTAACCACTCCAAGAAAACGTACGCAGACACAGTATATACAGCACACAACGACCAAACAGGAGAAGTGGTAGAACTCAAACTCACTACTCCAATTGATGCCGTCAATTATCCTGTTAAAGATTTTGGAGAGTGCCCGAAGCTAGATTTGGCTTTGGATTATGACTTTAATTTCTTGGTCATGGCTCAATTTGGCCCACGTAAAAATATTCCAACAACTGTTAAGTGGTTTTTGGAAGAATTTAGGGACGAGGAAGTTGGACTGGTTCTTAAAACCAACATTGCTAAAAATTGTGTGATGGATCGCCAAAAGTTGTTTAATGATTTAAAGGCTTACGTAAATAGACCCGGCGTCGAAGAACACAAGTGTAAGGTATATCTTTTGCATGGTGACATGAGCGACTCCGAAATTCATTCATTATTTGAACACCCGAAACTTTCAGCGCTTCTCACCTTAACTCACGGAGAGGGGTTTGGTCTGCCAGTGTTTGAGGCTGCGTATACCGGCATGCCAGTCGTTGCGCCCGGGTGGTCGGGCCACCTGGACTTTTTGGTCGATCCTAAGACCAGAGAAGATCATTTTTATAATGTAGAATATGATATTCAGCCGATCCCCGAGAATGTTGTATGGGAAGGGGTAATCATAAAGGAATCAATGTGGGCCTATCCACGAGAGCACTCAGCCAAGAAACAAATGAGACGATGTTATACCCACCTTACGTCAGGAGAGGATAATCCCGGAACAAAATCGGCAAAATTTAATGCAAAGCGCCTGTCGACAGTAATGTCCGAAGAAAACCAATACAGCGCCATGGTGAAAGTGGTGTGTGATGCTTTGGGGATCGATCCGAACGACTCTCATGAAGAAGAAATTATAGAATTTGAGTAGTTATGAAAAAGATAGTATTTATTGCTGATTTCTTTATCGAAGAAATGGGCGGCGGCGCCGAGATTTATGATAATATATTGATAAACCTTCTTCTCGAAGACGGTTTTGATGTAATAAAATTTAAAAATACTGATTTAACAGATAAGCACATCCATCTCTATAAGAATAGTGGATATCACTTTATTGTTTCTAATTTTACTCTTATGAACGATCTGGTATCGACAACCTTGGTAAACAATCCGGGGTGTTATAGCATTATGGAGCACGATCACAAATATGTAAAGACACGCAACCCTTCGGTTTATAAGAATTATATAGCGCCAGCTAGCGATATCGTGAATAGAAAGTTCTACACCAACGCCAAAAACATATTTGCGCAGTCTAAAATACAAGCGGAGACGATTAGAAAAAACCTGCACATTAACAATGTGGTAAACCTGGGAATGAGTCTTTGGACGGACGAACAGTTACAAATTATTGAGAACAACATCGACAACCCAAAAGAAGAAAATGCGTCAGTCCTTAACAGCAAGAATCCCACCAAAAACACACATGCTGCAATCGAACACTGCACCCAGAAATCGATTCCCTACACGCTGATTGGTTCGCCTAATTATAAGGAATTTATTCAACAATTATCTTTACATCAATCTCATGTGTTTGTTCCACGTGTGCTAGAAAGCTTTAATCGCGTTATATTAGAAGCGAGAATGCTTAATTGTAAAATAATAACCACCAATTTAAATGGTTGTACTTCTGAAGACTGGTTTCCCAAATATAAAGGAAAAGAACTCATAGAATTTGTGCGTACCCAACGCGCCCGAGTTTTTGAGGATATTAAATCCGCCATCTTAGATGGCAAAGAAACCGTTGAGGATATTAACATCGCGGACATCACAGTTATATTAAATGCCTATAGGCGTCCATATAATCTTAAAATGCAAGTTGAGGCCATTCGCAATCAAACAACACAACCTAAGCAAATTTGGCTCTGGGTTAATGCACATGAAGATAACGCAGGGTTTGATTTTGCAAGTGTGGGAGCAGATCGTGTTTTCCACAATGACTATAATTGGAAATTTTACGGCCGTTTCGCGGCATGCCTATTGGCGGATACCGAACACATTGCAATTTTTGACGATGATACCATCCCAGGCAAAAAGTGGTTTGAAAACTGTCTGGAGACAATGAAAACTCACGAAGGTATTCTGGGAAGTGCTGGAATCATTCTTAAAAGTCCGCAGTATATGAATCATGATCGCTGCGGATGGCCATCTCAAAATGCTGAAACCACCGAAGTTGATTTGGTTGGCCACGCGTGGTTCTTTAAACGCCAATGGTTGCGCTATTTATGGCAAGAAAAGCCTGTAACGTGGGACAACGGAGAGGACATTCAGTTTGCTTTTATGGCCAAAATTCATGGAAATGTTCCAACTTATTGTCCGCCCCATCCGCCTCATGATCGCGAGATGCATGGTTCTATCTTGGGTAATGAACTCGGAATCGACGACAAGGCGACGTCTACCAATTCGGCTGTTTCGCATGCTCAATTTTTCTCTGAACGAGATGGGTGTGTTGAGGCTGGATTATCTAAAGGATGGCAAACAGTAAAGGAGATTAAGTTATGATGTTGATATGTTTCGGTACACGCCCGGAGTATGTTAAAATTAAACCAGTAATAGCGGCCATCGAAGGTCATATTCCATATAAACTATTATTTACAGGCCAACATACTGATTTATTGGCGAAGATCGATGAGCCGGTAGAACGCCTCACGATTAAGCCGGGCGACAATCGACTGGATTCCATAGTTGAATCCCTGATGAACACACAACCAGATATTTTCACTGATATTAACTCTGTTCTTGTGCAAGGAGATACTACTTCGGTGTTTGCAATTGCGCTGGGAGCGTTTCATCGAGGTATCAAGATCGTTCACTTGGAAGCAGGCTTGCGCACTTACAATAAGTTTCACCCGTATCCTGAAGAGTTTAATCGCCGAGCCGTCTCTTGTATGGCGGATATTCATCTTTGCCCAACTGATGACGCTGCAGCCAACCTTAAGCGAGAACAAACAGACGGCAAGACATTCGTAGTAGGCAACACGGTTTTAGATCATCTTGTAAACACCTCTACCAGCTATAGCTCTGATATCGTGGTTACCTTACATCGCCGTGAAAATCATTCAATGATGCATTCGTGGTTTTTAGCCATCGACGAAATAGCTGCCCAATATTCAGACTATAATTTTATATTGCCCATTCATCCCAATCCTAACGTCAAGAAACACCAACATCTTTTGAAGCATGTAAAAGTGATAGAGCCGCTGCCACATAATGAGTTTATTAAGCTGCTCGCCAATGCAAGATTGATCATTACAGATTCAGGCGGACTTCAAGAAGAATCCTCTTTCTTAAGAAAGAAGTGCATCGTATGTCGAGAATTCACAGAGAGAGTAGAAGGAATGGGGACATTTTCCTTTACGGCGACGCCAGATACTTTGTGGGATACATTTGAATTTCTGATTAATGATTATGTTCCCGTTGGGGAGTGTCCCTATGGCGACGGACGCTCCGCGAATAAGATCAGGAATATTTTAGTTGCGGAGTTGTAATGAAAGATTTTACATCCGCTTTCGACAGTCTTCTATCTAAAATTAAATCTAAAGAGAACTTTGCCTTTAGCAGGTTCTCAGATGGTGAATTGTTTATCATGCAGAACAAAACCGTGATTTTAGCCAAAGATCATTATATCACAGGTGATATTAAGGGACGCAACATTTATACTGAAGAAGAACAAAAGGAATTCCTCCCGGAACGAGATCAATTTTATAGGGAGAAGCTTATTGAAGCATACCAACATGTTCAATCCAATTATTTCAAGGGAATATGTACCGGCACAGACCCTCATGTAGGAGATGAAAATTTTGCCTATATGATTGATTTACATGGGGGCGATCATGAAACTTTGACTTTTTCAAATCTTTTAATTAATGCGAACTACCGACGTTTTGTAGAAGAACTACTTCCCCTCTTATCTAAACGACATATCATATATGTCGTTAATAAACTGGCCGATGTATCCAGGCTACCTTTTGAAATAAAGAAGACGTTTGAAATAGGCTCAAACTGTATGATTAATGATTATAATGTTGTGAACGAAATTAAAGAGTATATTGACACCAACGATATCCGTGATTATGTTATTCTTTGCTCGGCAGCTAGTTTGAGCAATTATGTAATTTATGAAAATTTCAAAGAAAACCCAAATAACACATTTTTAGATATTGGTAGTTGCTTGAACCCGCTGCTGGGATTAGAAGGGTGGAAATACACCCGCGGGTATTTAACACATTATTGGTTAAATAGCAAAAGCCCATTTGGAACACAGGTAGACACATGGCAGAATTAAGATTGGTACAAAATAATCCCCAATACTGGGAATTTATTAGAGAATTACGCAACATGGACAATGTGCGCCAGGGATTCATTCAACAAGAAGAAATAGATGAGATTTCTCATGCCACTTACATGCTACAATATAATAATAATTTTTGGATTTGTCTTGACAATCAAAAGCCCGTAGGGTATGTTGGGGTAATAGATAACGATATTCGCGTTGCAACTCATCCTGATGCGCAAGGCAAAGGGGCGGGCTCGTTTATGATTAATGAAGTGATGAAGCTAAATCCGTTTGCTTATGCGAAAGTAAAGCTCGAAAACGAAGCAAGTATTAAATTATTTGAAAGATGCGGATTTAAGAAGAAATATTATCTGATGGAGAAAGAAGATGCATAATCTAGTATCAGAATCAAATGTTTTAGACTGGATTAATGAAAGCGCCAAGGAGTGTCGTTCCTCTTATCCTATGTTGCAGCAGAAATTGCCTGTTGCAATAGATATTGGTGCTAATGTGGGGGGTTTTTGTATTAATGCACACCCTCATTTTGACAAGATATATGCATTTGAGCCATGCTCTTCCAATTATGATATTTTGTTACGAGTGAAAGAAAAATTAAAGATGAATAATGTAGAAATTTTTAATATGGCTGTTACTGGAAAAAGCAATGAAACACGCACGCTAAAAATACATCAAAATAATCACTCAAAAGATATAAGTTGCGCTGATTTTGATAATGAAGAATTTAAATTTGGTAATTTAGGCGAAACATGCACAACTATCTCTTTGTCGGATCTTATGGCCAGCCTGCAAATAAAAAGAATAAATTACCTAAAGCTAGATTGCGAGGGCAGCGAGTATGAAATACTAGAAAATTTCCATGAACATCATAGAATTAGTATTATTGCAATGGAGCTTCATGGGTTCTACGGCCCAGATCGTAAGCGAGATTTATTGCTTTTTTTGAATAAATTTTATCATATTTTACCCTTAGTTAAAAAACAAAAAATACAATTGGAAAATATAAAAAAACAGGCTATGAACGATTTTAAATTATTACACGGAAAAAACAACTTTTTTTGTTTAAATAGAGAGGCAATTGCCACGTGAGACACAACCCAAATGCTGTTGCAAAAGTTAAATTAGATAATGAAGCCAGCCTTAAGCTTTTTGAAAAATGCGGATTTGAAAAGAGATATTATTTGTTGGAGAAATCGGATGCCGGATAAGACTATAACTTTTGATGAAATAATTCAAACCCCCACAGCTATGGACAACTATCGTTCCAAAATGGAAAAAGAAACAGAAAACTCATACCCTTCAGTAGAAACTCTTCAAATAGTTGCGCCAGATTTTACACCACGAATTGCTGTTGATTTTGGCGCCAACATAGGTACGTTTTGCAAACAGGCACTCAGCAAATTCACAGAAGTACATGCCTTTGAGCCATCTACTCGACTATGTGATTTGATAACTAAAAATATAGGCACAAACAATAACCTGCACACTTATCGATTAGCGGCAGAAACACATTCAGGTCGAATTATGAATTTATATGCCGCATCCAATGGCCACCCCGGAGACAGTAGCCTATATTCAGCAGAGCAGGATTCTCAATATGAAACTTGTATGACAGTTGCAATGGAAGATGTGTTCAAATTAATTCGCACAGACTATGTCGATTATATGAAAATTGATATTGAGGGTGCGGAATATCCTTTTTTAATGAATAAGGATTTATCGCACATTGGGATCATCGCCATGGAGGTGCATGGAGGAATGTATACAGATACACAATACACAGATCTGTTGGAGCATATATTCAAATATATGCATATGTGGAGAATGCATAAAGGAGATGCGGTATTAACGTGTGTTAATAGAAAATATCGTATTCAATATGCGCCTCTCTTTCTTGATCAAAGAGGGGGAGCGCAAGTACCGCGTGCAATGGAACAATATATCGGAAAAGGACAATGGGAAGAAGACACAATCCATATAAAATCGTAAAGATGTTTGAAGAAACAGTCGCCGATTACTGTGGCTCTAAGTACGCAGTATCAACGGACAATTGCACAGACGCACTATTACTGTGTTGTGAGTACCTGCAGGTCAAAGAGGTCACAATACCCTCTAGAACCTATTTGTCTGTCCCGCAGTCCATTATCCATGCAGGAGGTACTGTAAGGTTTGAGGATGCGCCCTGGAGGGGTGTATACCAGCTTAAGCCCTATCCGATATATGATGCTGCAAAGCGCTTAACAAGTGGAATGTATATTCCCGATAGTTACATGTGTTTGTCGTTTCATATTAAAAAGCACCTGAAGATTGGAAAAGGTGGTATGATCCTCACAGATGACGAAGAAGCAGCCAAATGGTTCAGAAAAGGTCGCTATGAGGGCCGCGGCACAGTAATGTATCACGAGGATAATATCGAGATTAACGGATGGAACGCCTACATGTCTCCCGAGCAGGCTGCAAGAGGTTTGATGTTGATGCAGAATTATCCCGAACACGTAGAAGACTTGCCTGAGAATCCACCTTATCGTGATTTAAGAGAATTTGAATTGTTTAAAAATGTGGAGATGGTGAAATGATAACATTTATAGAATTAGGAAGACTAGGACGACTGGGCAATCAGTTGTTTCAATATGCAGCACTAAGAGGTTTGGGGTTGTCGCGTGGTTATACCACCAAAATTCCAGATCCTTCCAAACGCATGTGGCATGGCCAAACCTGTCTTTTGGACAACTTTAATATCGAATGTGAGTTTATGGAAGAAAGTGAAATTCGAGAGTTAGAGGGCCGGTATTATGAGCCCGACTACATGAATTTTGACGAACAGTTTTTTATTCTTCCAGATAACATCGATTTACATGGTTTTTTTCAAAGTACTTTATATTTTAAGGGCCACGAAGAACAGATTCGAAAAGAGTTAACTCCCAAGATAGAAATCTTAGATGAAGCCAAAGAAAACTTAGATGCGATTAGGTCCGAACACGAAGGGTGTGAGATTGTATCTTTACATCTTCGTCGTGGTGACAATACTGATGGCTCAAATCCCAGTAAAGAACTCAACGAGATGTACGGAAAAAATGGAGATCTAGAATTGGACAGTTTTTACGGACAATATTTGACTGCAGCTAAGGAGTGTTTTAAAGATCAGAAAGTGAAATACCTGATCTTTTCGGGGGGGTCACGCCAATCAGGCAATTCTAATGAAACAGATATGGAGTGGTGCAAACGCAATTTTGTAGGAGAAGAGTACATTTTCGCAGATGAAAACGATAGTCTTATCGACTTTGCAACGATCATGCAGTGCGATCACAACATCATTTCCCACATTAGTAGCTTTGGTTGGTGGGCAGCATATTTGAACACCAAGAAAGACTCTATCATAGTTGCTCCAAAGCATTACCATCCAGATCGGCCTGAAATTGAACATCGACAGGGATTCTATCCCACGGAGTGGACATTAGTATGAATTTAATATTTGATGTTGGATATAATAAGGGCGAATTCGCCACTGAGTGCCTTAGACAGCACCCAGACTGCAAGGTGGTCGGCGTAGAGGCGAATCTAAACCTCATTCATGGAAAAGATTTACCACCACAGTTAATATTGCTGCATGCTTTGGCGTCCTCGGGAGACAATCTTGAAGAAGAATTCTATATTGAACCCAATCAGAATGGGATATCGACGGCCTCGCGAAGATTTATGGAAAACTCACGATTTACCAAGGGATCAAAAAATTTACCGCCTAAATCTGCTAATTGGGAACTTGCCACCAAAGTTCACACTATTACGCTGGATGAGATGATTGTAGCGTACGGCAATCCGGATTTGATTAAAATCGATGTAGAAGGGCATGAATACGAAGTGTTGCGCGGACTTAGTAAAAAACAACACATGATTTGTTTTGAGTGGCACGAAGAGGAATACGACACGTTATTAAAAATCGTGGAACACTTGCATGCTATAGGCTATAATAACTTTGGAGTTATTGGATATTTTGATGAGGGCGATGTGTTTGATAAAGTAACTTACTCCGACAATGGAGATCCTTATCTAACAGAACCTGACGAATACCATTCATGGGAAGATCTAGAGATAAAGCGCTTCGTCGAACCGGATCGACGCGTAAATTACGGGATGATGTTTGTAAAATGATAGTAGTCTATAAAGAAGGCGGAGAATATTCTGATTGTATCGTTAAACACTTCGGCCTGGATCGTTATGACGACGGTGTTGAAGATGCAGTATTTTTTTGGGGATGGGTTGCGCTTATGGATGCCGAACTGAGAGAAAAGTATAAAGATTTCCCCCACCGCTTGGCGTTCAATACTAGTGCGCCCTGTGATCTGCTGGCCCACGATCCCAAATACGCAGGAGGCGACACAATCACCAATCAAGAATATTTCACTGAAATATTTACTATCTGTCCTTCTACAGCCAAGTGGGCAAGCATGGTAAGCTCTACTCCTCATACTCCTATCTGTTTTCCGTTTAGTGCACAAGAATTCAAAAAATACGAAGACACCGAACCAGAAGACAAAAAACATGATGCAATTTATTACGGACAAGTACACCACCCGTTCTATATTCCAATGCTTGAAGTACTATCGCGATTTAACCATAGATTTAGCACCATCTCTAATCACGGATTGACTAAAGAGGCCACAGAATTAGTCACCGATTATCAATTATCAAGTCAGCAAAAATGGGATCTTTTGAATCAATGCAAAATATCTGTAGGGGTTAATCTCCTCTTTTTACATGCTCCGCATCTTGAAACATTTAATTCTTTTAATAATATTGAGCAATTTGAAAAGATGGAATGGATCAACAACACCTATCAGATGCCCCAAATGAAAACCCGGATGGTTGAAGCGGCCGCCAGCAAGACATTGATGCTGATGTGTCGCGATCGATACAATGTAATTGAAAACTGGTTTGAGCCCGATAAACATTTCATTTATTGGGACACATTTCGAGATTTACATGCTAAAATGGAAGACATTATAAACAATTATGAAAAGTATTGGCCCATGGTCGAGAGAGCCCATGAGCATGTACAACAATATTCAATAGAAAATTTTATGGAGAACTTAAATGAACGACTTTTGGAAAAATAAGACCGTCTTGGTCACCGGAGCACACGGCTTCGTCGGCTCTAATTTGATGAATTTATTAAAAGAAATGCAAAACACGACGTCTTTTGAGATCCTATCGCCCACTCGAACGCAACTAGATCTAACTAATGAAACAGAGGTAGAAGCCTATTTTGCCGAACACAAACCAAGCATTGTGCTGCATCTTGCTGGTAAAGTGGGGGGTATTGGAATTAATAAAGCGAAGCCCGCGGAGTTCTTTTACGATAACATCATGATGGGCACTCTCGTCATGCATCATGCATGGAAGAATGGAGCAGAAAAGGTGGTGGCCCTCGCTGCTGGTTGTGGTTATCCCAAGCTGTTGCCTGTTCCTTATACCGAGGAGGACTTCTGGCGCGACTTGCCCGACGAAAACTCTATTGGCTATTCAATGGCTAAGAAAAACCTCATCATTCAATCATGGACCTATCGAGAACAATATGGTTTTAATTCTGTTGTGCTTTTGCCAGCTAATTTGTATGGGCCGCATGATAACTTCAATCTTGAAACCTCTCACGTTGTACCAGCGCTCATTCGGAAGTTTCTTGAAGCTATGCAAGAAGACAAAGATGAAGTTGTGGTATGGGGAACAGGCGTAGCTAGCCGGGAATTTCTCTACTCAGAGGATACAGCACGTGCGATTGTGACCATGGCTGAGAGGGTCAATGAAACAGGTCCGTTTAATCTGGGTACTGGGGTGGAAACTACTATTAAAGAGCTGGTTCACGCCATTGCTGAATTGACTGGTTATACCGGAAAGGTTGTGTGGGACTCCTCAAAACCAGACGGCCAACCACGTCGGTTTTACGACATGTCCAAATTCAAAGAGGCTGTCGGCTATGTGCCGGACACCGGCATTCACGAAGGAATTCAAAAAACTATTGATTGGTATTTAACACACGAATGAATTTTTCTAAAGATATTAAAAATATACGCATAGATGTTGGTCTTTCATATAATGGCCCAAATCTGACCGCTTGGGCATATGAGATACCTCATTGCGCATTGATTGGAATTGAGGCACAAAGTCTTAATTGTGAAGTGTGTGAAGCGCTTCTTCATCTACCATCTATCCGTCTATCCGACATAGAGAAAGTGCTTTCTATGCACCATGAATACGTCACTGGAAAGCTTGAACCAAACACACCACTACTTTTTCCTTATGAACAACCACCCTATCATCATAATATATATTTGTTAAATCGCGCACTGGATGATATAAGTGAGGCCGGCCTAAGAACTTTGTATTGTACGCGTAAGGACTTGGGATGTAGTAGTCTTTATAAACCCAAAGAAGATGTACCCATAAATAGCGACGGATACGACGAGATGGAGGTTCTTTGTCTTAGTCTTAAAATGATCATGGAGGGTTTGTTTGAGGACAATCCACATATTGAGTATATAGAATATTTAAAAATTGATGCACAAGGGGCAGATTTGAATATTCTCAAAAGTGCTGGAGACTGGTTGTCTAAAATCGCGATGATTCAGGTAGAAACTACAACACACGGCCATTATCACAACACACCTGCCGACGGCCTCATAGAAGAATATTTAACAACCAATAACTTTGTACTACACCATGAAGGTGAAATGGTAAACGACACAGTAGTAGATAAAATATTTATTAATAAAGACTTTCTTCACCTTAAAGATAAAATTTTAATACCTAATATTGAAGATGAGAGATTCTTTATCTGGGAGAATACGAGCAGTAAATACCCAGATTTAAAATACATATTTTTGAATACATTCGATATGGCCAAATTCGCCTTTATAAAGAAGGGCGCCTTTATAAAGAAGGGCGCCCTCGAAGGTATTGACGTCGATAATAATCTGTTCGATGCTGACGTCATAGATATTCACCCAGAAGCGTATGAAACTCAGAAACTTCTTAGTCACATAGTGGAAGCGTTAATATGATATGTATTGATAAAAAACTTATATTTATTCATCTCCCCAAAACAGGAGGATACACTATAAAAAACATTTTAGAACCACACTCACCAGACGTTCTTAAGAGGGGGTTTCCAACTCTGTTTGGAGAAAACACTGGGATGCGCATGTGGGATTATCGTACTAAGATGATGATTATGCACCCTAACGTAGAATTTTATGAGATGCAGTACCCGGATAAATTTGATGATTTCACCACCTTTACGGTAATACGTAATCCCTGGGATCGTCTGCTATCCTATGTGCTTTGGCTTAATAAAGGTGAGTTTGATAGAGAAAAATTTATCAGCGCCCTGAATCTGAAAGTATCAGGATGGTTTGGAAACCAGTATGATATGACACAGATTCCCTTATTAAAAAATAGTGATGGAGAGGTTATGGTAAATAAGGTTTTTAGATATGATATTTTTAAAAAAGAGCTAAAGGCATTTTTTGATGAGCACGAAATTGAATATGGAAACCAGCTAGAAACCAAGACTAATTCAGCATCTTCAAATCGACATTATTCAACTTATTATGATGATGAAATGAGGAAATTGGTCGCTCGAATATGTGCCGAAGAAATAGAATATTTTGATTTTAAATTTGAAGGAGAATAAATGAGCTATTGGAAAGGAAAAAGAGTAATTGTGACCGGGGGAGCTGGACTAATCGGTGTTCCGCTCGTAGAGAATTTGGTACACGAAGGATGTGAAGTCACCGTTATTGATAATTTTTTCAGAAGTAAGCCGGAGAACTTAAGTAGAGTTCGGGAAATGATCGAACTACTTGATGTAGATCTGAGAGATAATCTCAAAGCCCGAGCCGTGATTAGAGACGCCGACATCGTAATTCATCTTGCATCAAAGGTAGGAGGTATCGGAGTATATACGAATTGTCCCTACTCAATTATGAGCGATAATGTGCTCATTGACACCAATGTGCTGCAGGCTGCTATGGCAAACGGTGTCCCACGCTTTTTCTATGCTAGCAGTGCGCATGTTTATCCCTATGAATTACAAAATGAAATGGATGCGCCCCTGATTAATGAAGGGGACGCTGTCCCCGCAAACCCTCTCCTTTCTTATGGCTGGGCCAAACTTCAAACAGAGACTCAAATTCGATGTGCTATATATGAAAATCCTAATTTTAGAGCAGCCATTGCTCGTTATATTGGGGTCTATGGACCAAACCAAGACTTTGATTTGGCGACTGGCTCAGTAATACCGGTCTTTGCGCACCGAGCGATTAAGTATCCCGATGTGGCCTTTGCGATTTGGGGGGACGGCGAAGAGACACGCTCGTACTGCTATATTAATGATGCAATAGAATGTACAAAATTGATGATTGAAAAATTAGATGATTTACGCTTTGTTGGACCGTTTAACGTAGGTTCGGAAGAACAAGTAAAGATTAAAGAAATCGCAGAAAAACTCATCACCATCTCCGGTAAAGACATTCCTATTCAGTACGACGAGACTAAAGCAGCCAAAATATTAGCCCAGAACTGTAGTTGTGAAAGTGTACATAAAAGCCTAGGTTGGCGCGCCACAACGTCGCTGGACGATGGTTTAAAAATCATATATGAAGACATTACAGCCCGGCTAGCCAAATGAAGATTTTAATAACAGGCGGCGCCGGATACATTGGAAGTGAGTTGGTGGAATATTTGCTGTTTCCAGATAATCAAGTAACGGTGGTTGATAGTTTAATGTATGAACACACCACGTTGCTTCGCTACGCACAAAACAAGAATTTTAATTTTATTAAAGGAGATGTCCGCAATTTACACTTGATGCAAAAACTACTCTCGAATCACGATGTGGTTATTCCATTAGCAGCTTTAGTTGGATTTCCGCTTTGTGATGAAGATCCTCGCGCAGCTCAAGAAATTAACCACGATGTAAACACATGGTTTGCCGAGAACAAAAGCAAAGATCAATTGGTGATCTATCCCTGTACCAACTCTGGTTATGGGGTAAGCATCGATGGCTCTGTATGCACTGAGGAATCGCCGCTTAACCCTGTTTCTCTCTATGGAAAAACAAAAGTAGCCGCAGAAGCGGATTATCGCGGAGTAGAAAATCATGTTACGTTTAGGCTGGCTACTGTATTTGGCCCAAGCCCCCGCATGCGCTCAGACCTGCTTGTAAACAATTTTGTTTTGAAGGCACTAAAGGAGCGCCTTCTAGTTCTTTATGAGTGTGAATTCATGAGGAATTATGTACACATAGCAGATGTCTGTGGTGCATTTCGATTCGTGATAGATCACTGGGACAACTGCAAGAACGAGACTTATAATGTGGGCAACGATTCCATCAATATGAACAAACTACAATTGGCCCAAAAGATTCAAGAGCACCTGCCGCTAGAAATCATTAAAGCGGAATTTACGTCAGATCCAGACACTCGCGACTATATCGTGAGCAGCCAGAAGATTTATGATAAAGGTTTTGAATGCCAGTTTGATTTAGACGACGGTATTAGACAGCTTGTTACAGCATATGCGATGATTGACGCTCCGTGGTATGGGAATTATTGATATGACTTATGTGTTTGATATAGACGGCACAATTTGTACGTTAGTTGATGGGGTTTATGAGAAGGCTGAACCGATTCAAGAACGCATTGATATAATTAATAAGTTATACGAGAATGGGGACACTATCATCTTTCAGACAGCACGTGGTATGGGACGGTCGGATAATTCGCCCTCATATGCACACGAAGCGTTTTACGAATTAACGCGCACACAACTTATTGAGTGGGGTGTTAAGTTCCACGACCTTTTTCTAGGAAAACCTGCAGGTGACATTTACATAGATGATAAGGGAATGAGAGATATTGATTTTTTTACAACAATGGAGAAACATGAAAAACCAAACCTTAATTTGTAAAGAAAATACCAACCCTACGGCGATACAAGAAGATTTTATCAAAGAGGTGGGTGATGCTCGTGGGACTTTATTTCTGCTCCCGTTGGAGAATTATGTAGACATAGGAACGCATTACGGCGCAAATGCCTATGAAGCCCACCGTCGCGGCGCACAAGAGATTTATTGCTTTGAGGCCTCAAGCACCAATGCTGAAATCGCCACCATGCTTTTGGATAGTTGCAATATTACAAATTATAAGCTGTTCAACTATGCCGCGGCCGCAACAAGTGGAAACATTGTGAAATTAAGAAAAGTTATTTCTGGTGAAAATGGCCGGCTTGAAAATGCATCAAGCGGTCAATATACAATTACAAATTACGAACATGAGCCACAATATAAAATTTCGGAAGAATTTGAACCATGTACAACTATATCACTAGAAGACATTTTTACATTATGTGATATACAAACAATAAGAACCATGAAGGTGGATATTGAGGGGGCGGAATATGATTTTCTGATGAATAAGGATTTTAGCAAAGTTGATTCAATGTATGTGGAGTTTCATTGCGGCGCGAAAAAGAATGAAGAGTTGTGTAGATATTTAAACCAATACTTTGACATTATAATTGCCTATACGGCTGTAGACAACGCCACATATGTGTCTGAAGCATGCGGTGGCCCTCCCGCTGAGACTCAATTCATAGATATAAATACAATTGACTTTAGCAAAGAGTTGCACAATATGAGTTTCTTAAATAGGCGCCTCTCCGATAATGAAGAGATGAAGTTTCACCTAAACGATCGTAGGATAAAATAATGAAGACCTCTTTACCAATGAAACACGTCGATAAAGGATGGGGCTGGGAGCGCTGGATCGTTAACTGCGAGGAATATTGCGGTAAGTTGCTATTTTTTGAACGCGGAAAACGCTGTTCATGGCACTATCACAAACTGAAGGATGAAGTCTTTTATTTACAGTCAGGTAAGATGATGGTATACTATTCAGAGAAAGACGATCTTGAAACCGCTGATCAGCTTATTCTGCATCCTGGCGACAATTTTCATGTATATCGCGGCTTGCGACACCAAATGGTAGCTCTCGCAGACTGCGAACTGTTTGAGTTTTCTACCCAACATTTTGATAGCGATTCGCATCGCTTGCTCAAGGGAGATTAATGACTCAACGTAAATATTTACCCACCCTATCCGAACTTGTGGATAGACTTTCGATCGCGCAATTAAAAGAAGTGTTTATCACAGAACACAAGGAAGAATACGCACAAGAGATTGCCGATATTTGTCATGACATAGAGATTCTGTTGCCCGAATCAGCCGAACTTATACGAGCAGTGGTAGTACTCTCCCAGATGAATTTGCATATTTGGCATAATGAGTCCAACTATAGAAAGGGCATTAAGGACGGCAACAACCTTGAACTTACCCACGGATTAAATGGTATTAGAAATACAGCAAAAAACAAGATTCAGGAAAAACTCGGAGGTCGAAAGGACTACAAGATAGATTGTCTTGCGGCAGACTTTAAAGATTGGGAGATTAGCTGGAAGTGAAGTTTTTGGTTATTGGCGATAGTTGTACAGACGTGTTTGTATATGGGTATTGTGATAGGATGGCGCCAGCCGCCCCGGTACCGGTGTTTGTAGCAGACAAAGAAAAGAGCAACATGGGAATGGCCGGAAATGTTTATAAAAATATGCTTTCTCTTGGTGTGGAGTGTGATCTTATCACTAATAAAACACAAATTACAAAAACGAGATATGTGGAAAATAAAACTAACCACATGATTATGCGACTGGATTCAGGCGAAGGAAGTGTGGATCGAATAGAGGGTATTGAAGAGATAAAGTATGATGATTATGATGCAGTTATTCTCTCCGATTATGATAAGGGCTTTTTGACTACCGAGGATATCCGTGAAATTTCCCGCCTACACCCTCTCGTCTTTTTGGACACTAAAAAACTGATTGGCGATTGGGCAAAAGATATCACCTATATCAAGATTAATGAAGTAGAATATGAAAAAACCAAACACACGCTAAGCGATTGGTGTGATGAGAAAATGATTGTCACCCTTGGTTCACATGGGTGTCGTTATAAAGACAAAATAATAGGTGTTATAAAAGTGGAAATTCGTGATTTAGTAGGTGCAGGGGACACGTTTTTGGCCTCTTTAGTATACAACTTTGTTAAGAGAGGCAATATCTATGTAGCAATCGATTTTGCCAATGAATGCGCCACACAAGTTGTACAACAAAGAGGAGTTAATACAATAGGATGGATACAACAATATGACAGATAAGAAAAACCAAGGCGAAGGCGTGCGATTGGGTGATGCTTAAAGACGTCTTAACGGGAAAAATTGAATGGTAAAAGTGTGGACCAATGGATGTTTTGACATCTTACACCGCGGCCATTTTGAAATGTTAAAACATGCAAAATCGCTCGGAGATTACCTCATAGTAGGCATTGATTCAGATCAAAAAGTGAAGAAAGACAAAGGAAATGATAGGCCATATAATTCTGTGGAGGATAGAAAGTTCGCCCTCGAATCGATAAAGTATGTGGACACTGTTATTGTCTTTGATTCAACCGAAGACCTTTCACAGATAATTAAAAGTATATCCCCCGACGTGATGGTTATAGGATCTGACTGGAAAGATAAGACCGTTATTGGAGAAGAATATACACAAAAGCTGTGTTTTTTTGATAGAATAGAGCGTTATTCCACCACCAAGATTTTAGAAGGTATAAAGTGAAATTAGTTGTTATAACAGGATGTTTGGGTCTTATTGGCTCGTACGTGACACGCAAATGCCTTGAAAAAGGATGGAAGGTATATGGGGTCGATAAGTGTACCTACGCAGCCAACGAAGAATTTTTGAATGAGTTTTTCAAACACCCCAACTTTACATTTTGCAAAGAGGATATTGCCACTCTTACATATTTGCCGGATTGCGACTGTGTTATTAACGTCGCTGCTGAATCCCACGTAGGTAACAGCATTATCGATAGTGCTGATTTTATTAAGACTAATGTAGTGGGAGTGAAGAACCTTTTAGATCTTGTTCGCAATAAGGCGCATAACGTAAGCGACAGACCGCTATTTTTTCACTTTAGTACAGATGAGGTTTACGGAGATATCACCGAAGGCGAACATATAGAGACCGATATTTTAAAGCCTAGTAATCCTTATTCTGCCTCTAAAGCAGCTGCCGACATGCTCATTTTAGCATGGTCTCGCACCTACGGAATAAAGTATATAATTTTACGCCCAACTAATAATTATGGTATAGGACAATACCCCGAAAAACTCATTCCAGTTTCAGTGAAGTTGTTAATGCGCGGCAAAAAGATTAAATTACATAATGAAGGGCTGCCAATCAGAAACTGGCTACACGCCGACGATACAGCCAATGCAGTAGTGACCTTGGTGGAATCTGGAAACACAAATGAAATATATAACGTGGCCGGCGTCTTTGAACAGAAAAATATTGATACAGTAACGAAAATCTGTGAATGTTATTTTGGAGAAAAAAGAGACTGGTCTCCATATTTAGATTTGGCATATGTACGAGAAGGCCAGGACGTACGATATGCCCTTAATGATGACAAGTTACGTCATTTAAACTGGCACACAAAAAAAAACTTTGATGATGAAATTCAACATATAGTTGAATATTATAAAAATAATTTTAAATGGTAAAAGGAGAAAATATGCATTTATCAAATCAAGCACTTGGCGCTATTATGATGGCGCTTCAAGAATCACTCTTAAATGAATTGGACATTGTCCCAATTCTTAAGGGGTTCGAACTAGAAGAATCAGGAAAAGGTGACCTCATCGTGAAAAATCCCCCCACTGTAAGATTCACAGACGATAGTACGATTACAGAAGAAGATTTAGTAAAGATGGCTCGGGATGCCTAGGTATCGATATCTATGTAACGAGTGTAAAATAGAGACCACCCTACGTCATACCATCAAGGAGACAGTGCAGGACTGCGACTTGTGTGGTACAAAAGGAAGTATGAAGAAATTGCTTTCAAAACCCTTGTATACTTCCAAAACACCAATATCTGCGGATACAAAGGTGGGAGAATTAACTCAACAATATATCGAAGACAATCGAGAAATTCTAAATCAAATGAAACAAAAAGCAAAAGAGGAAGCCCATGAGCCGACTTGAAATAATATTGGCCGTCATTCTATCTCTTTCTTTGGTGTTTAATGGGGTAGTGTTTATATATGCGCGCGCCGCCATCGCGCGCTTGTTGATGGTTTCCGAAGAACTAGGCGACCTTCAACAAATGATCAATGCTTTCGCTATCCATACTAAAAATATATATGAATTAGAGATGTTTTATGGAGATCAATCGCTAAAAAGCCTTTTGGAGCATGCGGTTTCCTTTAATGAACAGATGGAAACATTTGAATACATATACTCCCTTACCGAAGAAGAAATAGAAAACTCCGAGCCAGAGGAAGAAGAAAATGAAAACGAGATTATAGATGACACAGAAGAAGAAAACAAAGAAACGTAAAAATTATTATTTTACAAAAGATCACGAAAATGCGATTGTGCGATATTCAAATACCACTTGCATTCGAGAACGCACAGAATTATATGAACGCTGGATTGGGCCTGCCCTAAATGAAATGGTAGACAAAATTGTGTTTACCTATAAATTCACTAATTTACCAAATATTGATTCGCTACGCGACGAATGTAAAGTTTGGCTTGTTACTATTTTGGACAAATACGATCAGAGCCGCGGCTCAGCAGCCTTTTCTTATTTTAGCGTAATCACTAAAAACTGGTTTATTCACAAGGTTAAAAAACAACAAAAGCGTCAACGTCGCGAAGTTGATTATGACAACATTTCTAAATATTACGAAGAGAAATACCTCTCTACTACCGAATCGTATGTAAGTGAGAGAGAAGAAGAAGAATTTTGGGACTCATTTTATAAAGAACTGCAATCTTGGGATGTATCTCAAATGAAGGAGAACGACCTAAAGGTTTACCAGGCAATAAATATTTTATTCGAATCCAAAGAGGACATCGAAATTTTTAATAAAAAAGCTATTTATCTATACTTGCGGGAGATAACGGGTCTAAACACAAAACAGATTGTTAATTCTCTAAAGAAGTTCCGTAAAAAATACAGTAATTTTAAACAATCATGGAATACGGGGGTACTATGAGCACTAAGAAAGTAGAAATATTAATAGGCGAAGCTCTCGACAACATCAGATCGGATCGTAAACTTGCGCGCGAATTTCTTAATGATATCGCCAACGAGATTGCAACTGACACCGAAAAGATCGCGCGCCTGAGCCCAGTTGCAGCTAAACACGTAGAAACGCTGCAGCGCTCCAACGAACAACTAGTCAAGCTTATAGGAATGCAGCAGAAAGGTCAAAAGAGTGTCGATTTCTCAGAAGATGATAAAAATAGCCTATTTGATATAATTCAGGGGGGTGTAGAATGAGTGAAACTTTTGATCATTCGGTTTTTTCCGACAACAGATCAGCTGTCGATGTTTTTGCGCAATCTATTCGCCGAGTCTATAGAGGTCCCCTGGGCGGCCAACGCTTCCACGCATTAGTTTTAGCTCCAATTCAGCAAGCAGGGGGAGGTGTCTTTAAGTATAAGGCGCGCATTCTTGCGCCCGAAGCCGGCAGCCGTACTCCCAACCCACACGCAGCGCTACCCGATCCATGCAAGATATCTTGGGCCGCAGATCCAGCAGGAGTTAACGATGCCATTCGATTGCACACCACGTTTTATTCTACATATAATAGCAGGGGACAGGTGCCGGCGGGTGGTGATGTAGTTATCGTGGCACTTGATCTAGGAGCAAACGGCACTTGGAACTTAGCAGATGGTGAACATCTAGGAATAGCTCGCAAGGGTGCGTACGCCGCGGCAGGTAAAACGGCTGCAGAGTGCGAGGGCCTTGCCTCTAAATTTGGTACAGATGCCGGTGACCTAACTTTGTTTGCAACCGCCCAAGATGCAGCTATATGGATGCCTATATTTAATGGGATTAGCGCCGATGGTACAATGAAAGATAAGGTAACATTCAAGGGGAATCCATATGGGCCTCCCGCCAACTCACTTGCATCATATTCAAATTTGATTATTGCGGCATGCCACGCATCGAAACCATCGCGCACCGATGTCTCCATTGGATCCAATGGAGCTGGGCGCTCCGTGCAGTCCACCTGGGAGGCCGGCCCCGGCCGATCCAAACTATCCTTACACATGCTGTACATGGCACATGATCTTAAAATAACAACAAATCCTGCGTCCGTCGGGCTGACCGGTGTCGAGGCTGTTCCCACCTATGGAGGTAAGTCCAACAAAATTTTAGCTAAAGACACACAGCTTATGCAATGTATGTTGGCTGCAGAGGCGGCTTCTGGTGGCAAATACAAGTGGGGTGGAAAACTTGGCGGCCGCACCGGGCAACCCGGAGACATAAATGTTACAGAACTCCATCACTGGCAATATAATGAAGATACTATAGAGGGCCAGGGGCTTTGGTTGGCCGCTCAAAAACATTATTACGCCAAAATGAAGACTCTCGAGTCGGCCCTCAAAACCGCAAATATTGAGAGCTTTGAAAGTCTTCGTAATCATAATACACGTCTAACTCTTTACACTCATTTAGCTGGTATCTTTGGAGCTTTTGGTGTCTTTTAAAAAGAGGAAAAATGACTAAGAAAGATAAGAAAATTTGGAGTAAAGAGAAATTCTCCGCCGAACGAAGAGCAATAGTTGAAGATGTTTATGCCAAGATGAAGGGCTCGGGCAATGCCCGCTCCACTACAACATCCGAAGGCATTGATACGACCACAGAGTCTGCTGTAACGCTAGGTGATCCATCCGATTATTATGATAATCCTCCTTATGTTTTGCCAGATAATAGTGGTCTTTATCATACGGATGTCGCGACTCCACGCGTGCACTACAAGCGCGCCAAAGGCGAAAAGATTATTAAAAGAAAGAACGCTTATATAGTTCTTGGCCGAGATCGACCCAGTTCAAATCGCAGCGGATGGGGATCTAAAGGGGCGATAAATGCCGCTAGCATTGATTTGGTGGTAGGTAGAATGGCTGGTGCACGAGACGGACAAGGAGTAGATGATGGTACCCATGTTGACAACTCCTTCAGTGCCGATGCAGCACGTATTCACATAAGTCAGATGACAGATATTGATAAAAACTTCGGTATAGCCACCAATGAGATTACCGCAGCCCCTCCCCGTTCTGGTATTGGTATTAAAGCGGATCTCGTGCGCGTGATTGGTCGCGAAGGAGTGAAAATCGTTACCGGAAAGTGTGACGGTTGTAAGCCGGCTGAAAAAAACTCTATGGGTGGAAAATTACTTCCCGCGCCGCGCATCATCTTACAAGCCGGCAACAATGTCGAGTCTCGTATGGTGTTTGGTGGCCTTTTTAATACACCTGAAAAATACAACAACCTGCAAGGTGTGGCTCGTGGAGAGAATGTTGTAGAATCTCTTCGTGATTTAGCTGAAATTTTAGACGAGGTGATGAGCGCTCTTATTAACTTCCTATTACTTCAACAAGCATTCAATGGTGCGGTCGGAGTAGACCCGATTCGTCCGTGGGTGCCGACAGCTGCTGGAAGTTTCGTGGCATTGTCGATCCCGTGGATAATGGACAGCATAATACAAACGCGCACCAACAAAACCCTGTGGGAAATTAATCACCTATATCCATGCGGTTACCGCTTTATCCCGAGCCGGAATGTGTATTCCACTTAACCAAGGAGAAATATAAATGGCAGACTCTACTTTTTTATCATGGCAAGATAGAAACAATGATGGCTTAATAGATGTGTGCGGCCCTGCACCATCCTCACCCATTATTTGTTTAGAATGTTCTCCCAATCCTAAAGCTTTGGTACCAAACTGGCGTAATCGAACAATAGACGAACCATTCTTAAACGAGAAATTGTGTGAATATTGGATCACTGTTCCTACCGCATATACCGAGATTTCACATAATCTAGAGGGAAAGGCAGAAATTCAAAAAACACGAGCGGTATCTGCCTTGTTGGACATTTTTGATAAAGATACTTCGCACGAGACCTTTAGTGCATTAAGCGCCGCACTACATCTTAAAGATTTTGATCTAGATCCACGCCCTAACAGCAGAGCTAAATTTCTATATGGGGTTTCTTATTCGGATTTACATGATCTTAAAGATGCCGTGGAAGAAGACGAAGAAGTAGAAGAGGAACGCGAGGATGTTTTGGTAACATATCAAGCATCATCAATCAAATCTCAATTAATTCGGGTTAGAAAGGGCTTGAGTTTATATTCGCGCTTTCTAAAAGTGTACCAAGGAGTCGAAGGAGGAAACTTATATTTTGAAGATGCGGAGTCCGGTGAATCAAGAGCCATTTTTAATTTAGAAAGTTATGGTGATATTGGAATGTGGCCAAGCGCCTCTAAGATGGGTTCGATGTTGGTAGAGTTAGATAAGTTTTTAAATGGCAAAGGCCTAAACATTCCTGGTAGCGGCCCTATTGTCTTTTTTCAAGATCGCGTGGTTAAAATAGAGATTTTATATAGTGGAGAATATGATTTAAAAAGAATGAAAGTGTGGACTGAAGACTGTGGGGAAAAGCCCAAGGTTTACACAAGCAAATTAAGCCGGCTTAAATCAAAACCCGGTTGGCGCGATAGAACTGCGCGCGGCTATTTTGCGCAGCTTCAACAAATGCACTCAGCACTTGGCGCGCGCGAAGCGTGGCCATGGATAGAATTTGTAACTAATTTTACCTACCCTCCTGTAATAGCAGTGAAGCTTCCTACTGATTCAACTCCCGGCGAAACGGTGGGAAGCTGTGTAATGGAGGCGCTAGAAAACGAAGCCAAACAACTAGGACAAGATATTTTGGATGATGTGTTTGGTTTGGGAGATGCAATTGCCTATATGTTTCACAACAATTTGTGTCAATCTTCATTAGAGGACGTTATTGCATCTGATGAAGAGTTGGGCCTTCTTCCTAATTTGGATAACCCCGGCGCATTTGATCGCAGCAAGGTGTCGTCCATGGCCACGGAACAAGCGTTTAAGAAGCTGAAGACCAATAATCCTATCGGTAATTATTTATGCGCAAATGTGTTGGGATTAGGTTTGCCTGCCGTGGGTGGCATATGCGGAAGTGCCGGCGCCCAAATGGAAGCGCTATGGAAGGAGGGGTTTGATGGTCTTAAATGGTGTGGTTTATTAGATCTGCTTATGGAGGTCATCAGATGCTTGATGGGCGGCCTTACTTTAGAAGAAGCCCTCGCGAGTATTTGTGAAAGCGCACTCCAAGCAATGGGTATAGAGAATTTCGGCGATCTTTTTATTGGCCTTGATCCTGAAAAGCAAGCTGCATTAGATGCTCTAGTGAAGCAAAAGCTTTCCGAAGGACAACTTTTTAAATCCGACTCACAAAATGCGATTGTGGGAGATTCGACCGCCGGCAACTATGTCATAGAGAAGCCCTGGGAAAACCAAGAGCTAATTGATAAGGAACGCAAAAATCAAGTAGAAGGGCCGGTTGATGGGATGACACCTCAGCAAACACAAGATACATCCACCGCTCAGCGTCGTACACTCGCACAACAATTTGACATGGGAGCATCAGCTAACCAGTTAGACTCCAATATTGTAATGCAGGCTTATTTTAAGGCTCTGCTGGAGATGTTTGATGGGATGCTGTTGGAACTGGTAGATATACTTAATAAATTCCCTGGCGCTCAGCTTATAGCAGGAATCATAGCTTTACTCGACTGTCCGCGCCCACCCATCTTTAACCCCAGCATAATGGATTTCCTAAAAGATCTTGAGCTACCTTTTTGTCGAAATATGACGGATATCACCCTTCCTCGTATAGAAAACCCTTTCGGATGGCTTCCCAAATTTAAAGATATTTGGCGATGGTTGTGGCTAGCTTTAAAGTGTGCAATTCAACAGTTAATTGTTTCAATTTTGATGAAGCTTTTGGTAAAACTATGTGAGTTGTTAGGAGACGCGATATGTAAGGCTCTAGAAGTTGCAGGCGCTATGGCGGCTGCGTTAGTGGACTCTAGCACAACCTTTGCGGCTGCAATTAGGAAGGCGATTTGTGGAGAGGAGGCAGACGATGCACAAGTTGAAGCCACCATTGAAGATCTTTTTGGTACTTTAGGCGCCGGCGGCGCCGCATTTGGCGACCGAGAGGCTGTGATTAACTTTGCTGAAGATATTGCCTCTTCTGTAACTCAACGCGAACTACTAGAAGGGTTTACAGGAGTGCCTTCCCAAGCATTGTTGAATATCACTGATACTCTTATTGAGTGGGAGTATCCTGAATTTCGCGATGGTCTCGGTGGAACAGATGACATCGAAAGATTTTTTGTCAATGTTGGAAAATTACTTCCGGTCGACTTTAAGGCCGAAATCGAAGATTATTTGGATAGTGTTCCTCTAAACGATACAACTCCTGCTAACCCAACTTTATGTGCAACCCCTAAACAATTGGAAGATTTTAAAAACTTACGTTGTGAATTACTTGAGGGAAGAGCAACCAAAGAACAATGCGATGCTATGTATGAGAGTATCAGAGGGCAATTTTTAGACGATTTGGATGATTTGGGTGCAGTAGTTCAAGGAGGTCCAACCGCGTTTATCATGGACAATATGCCTCCCATCGTCTCCACTAACCCTGACCCAGATTGTCAGGATGGATTAATACCCTTAGAGCCCGAAGAGGCCGCGGCGTCCGCCAAGGCAGCATTAGGCGGAGCTTTAGAGCAATTAAAAGTAGACTTTTCGAAAGATATGTTGGGTAATGGAGGGTTGTTTGCAAGCGATAAAGATTGGGGGATGATAAATATGATTCTCTCCGACACAATGGGAAAACCATATACCGCTCACAAAAGGAAAGTTTTTAATGATCGTAGTTATGTGGATTTTTATGTGGATTTAGGTAACACTTGGGCCTCGGCGTTTGACAAAGATCAAGCCGCCTTTGAACAAGTGTCCGCCCTGTACAAGCAACAGGGCGCGTACCCCGTCCGCGTCGGGGGATGGCTACAAGATTATATGAAGGACGAAGTAGAAATAAATTTTAAAGGAAATAATAGCCTCGCTGGTAGAAAGGACACGTATGTTTCCTTCGAGACACTAGGGTTTACAGGACTTTTTGGTGGGGATATTGATCTGTTGGCAGTCCCAGATATGGGGTATAATATAGGATTGGGTGTCAATATGGGCGCCGAATCCGTCCTTTTTAAGAGAATGCCCCGGAAGGCCTCTCCTGACCTTAATTTAAGCTTCAGAGACAATGCCAAAGGTCTCTCGGCGAATTTCGGTGGAACATATGCGTGGGGGTATGATGCTCAGATCTATCTTTCTGATTTGGTACAACCAGAAAGTGCGCCACATAATATGGGTAGCAGCCCAGTAGGAACGTATTCTTATGCCGATAACGCTCGCGTCAAAATTACTGAATTTTTTAACATGGGAGTTGATACAGACTTTTCTCCAACTCAACATATGGACAGAAAAGAGAAAAAAGAATTTGAGAAAGATCAAAAAAACAGCATTATTAAAGATAGAGCATTAGAGTTTGTAGCTATTGACGATGCCTTTGAAAATTTTGAAGAAATTGCTGCCGATTATCCCAATTTCTATCAATGTTTTACAAATCTCGTAGGCGCCCCTCCCGAAACAATCCTGCTGAAAGAAATGATAAATAGTGGCTCTCAGGCAATCGGTATCCCCGTTGATACCGTCACATCCGGCGCTGCCGGCGACGCTCGCGACGACGCCATCCAAACACTTACTAAGCGATTCATGGATCTCGTGGCCAATAATGATATAGCCTTTAATTACGGTGCGCAATTTGATCCCCTCACACTGAGTGATATCGAATATGTAACGGACAATGGGGTGGCTTACCATGAAGCGGTAAATGACGAGGGTGAGCCGTTAAGTAATGATGATATGATTTTGGGTAAAAGCCGAGATCAGTATCTAAATGGGAAGGATGCTCGCGTCATTTATTTAGATCCCAATAAATTTGGCGGTACATATATGAATCCTCCTCTTTATATTCGACCGGTTGTGAATAAGGGGTGGCTTGGAATGGTGGATGTACTGTTTCCCGATATAAGCCCATGTAAACCACAACGAACTGATTTGATTGATTTCGGCGATATCCAAGACAAAATTAATGAGCGATATCCGCAAATCCCTCACGATCAGCGCCTTAAATCCGATCCAGATTGCGTTTTAGAAGTCCCATTTAATAGAATTTTAGAGCGCTCAGCAAAAGCAGAATTAGAAGGTCTTATAAGTTCTGCCATTCGAGCTTTCGTTAGTGTGGAAATGCTCAAAGGTCTCGCAACATTTAGCACCTTTAACCCTAGTTGTCCATATACATATAGTAAATTATTTGCTGCCTATGTGGTAGAGCTAATGGAAAAGGGGTTCAAAGATCCTTCAACAGCTCCTTGGGACTTTTTCAGCCCTTTCAGCGATCACGAATTTTGGTATGCATTTCTAGAAACTGCCGTTCAAATATATAATTATAGAATTAGTTTAGATGAGATCCAGCCCCCGCAGAGTGTTTTAGGGGCTTTGATCGAAATAGATAACATGCAATCTGAATATAAATACCCATATCACGAAGAGCTTTCGGATGCTAAGTCGACAAACCCCCGAGACGCAGGGATGCTCGAAACTCTAAAGGGATATCGTGAAAGTAAAAACCTTGAAGCCGTACAAAAAATCGAAGAGTCCGCCAAAATTGTATTGGCTGAGTTAGTTGTCGAACAAATCAACTATATGGGCAAAAAATTCGTAGATAATCTCAAAGTATTAGACATAAAACCAACTATATTTGATTTAGATTATTATTTATTGCAATATTTCGCCGCTGGAAGTGAATTGATTTTAGATTGGGACATCAAGCCGGAAGTTGTTGGCTTAGGTGAGCCCGGGGACAGCGAATTATATACCTCTGGCAAGTCTTTTTCTGATGCGGAAACAGGTGAAGAATATGAGGGATATTATCATGTGTTCCGCGATCCCATGGATGGCAGCGCGCTATATGCCGCCGGCGAATTTTGGATAGCAGATGACGAGCCGCGGCTATTGCGGCCACTAGCAAACAAGCTCACTGTACCCATCGGAGACGTGGCTAGTTTGGGAGAAGCAAGTCCAGGTTCTGACGATTTCTTGATTATTGAAAAGTATATCAGTATTAATGGCGGCAAAAAAACTCCAGCCGACGCGCTAGCTGTAATTAAAGATCTGCCGCCCACAGATAATATTTCTCAACATTATCCCGGTTCGATGGAAAACGTCTATAACGACGATGGAGAAGAGGTGGGAATAAAAGGAAGCATGGGAGTTCGTTATGGGCTTCAAGTGAGTGCTGTGATCGGCAGCCAGCAGGTGCCGATTACGTCCGTTGAAGTGGATTCTTTGGACGTAGAGTGTGCTAATGCGCAGCCCTTTGAAGCAGATAGTAACCTTTTATATTGTTTAATTTTGAAACTAAGGGAAGATGCGCGATTCAAACTATTGACACGTTATATTCTTCCACTACCAAAGATGGTTTCACTCATTGCCATTTATAACTCCTATGGGCTTTTGCAGTCTATTGGACAAATTTGCGCCGAGACGGGAGATACTTTTGGGGTCACGCCCCCCGGCAAATTTGCAGGAATCGGCACCAAACCAGGGCGCGCCGTATCAGTAAGCTATGGAAAGGACGGCCCATATGTAACGGACATTAGTTTTAATTATACAGACACCGATGGGTGGGCTAGTAAAAAGGATCGGGATATAGATCAATGGTTTGTGTTAGAATTTGATAAGTGGGACATGGTATTATTAAGAAACTTTAAAACGCGCTTGAAAAAGCTTTTTCGTAGTTTTTATCGAAGTCGTAAGTTTACTCCCGGCGATGATGATGGACCAAGTGCTGGTACAATTTGGTTAGCTGGTCTTCGAGAGTCTTTTCGGCCCGTCCCCGGCCGGTCAATGCTTCCTTGGTGGCGACGCGGCAGATTACGTCCCAACCCGTTTAATGCGGAAGAGGAATTGTGCACGAAAAAAGATTAGTAGCATAATTATTAGATAGGAGAAACAATTATGGCCTCATTTAGTGTAGCGCTCCCCTTAGAGTTTGATGCCACTGATGGCTTTAGAATGATAAAAGAGTTTAATTCGCTCATTCGACAAAATTTAAAAATGATATTGTTGACCGATCCTGGCGAACGCGTGATGGATCCGTTGTTTGGTGCTGGCATTAAAACTTTCTTATTCGAAAGTTTTAATGCCGGGGTTGGACCGCAGCTTGAGGGCATTATTAGAAAGCAGGTATCCACCTATATGCCATCGGTGCAAATTGAGAAAATCGATTTTCACACAATGGATCCCGACGCAAACACCATAGGCTTCGCCATAGTATATAATGTTCCTCAGATTGGCGTAAAAGATTTACTAGAATTTACTATTTAAAAAAGGGGGATTTTTAATGCCAGATGACCAAAAAAACATAATACCTATAAATTATACTCATCGTGAGTTTAAATCTATTAGGCAAGATCTGCTACAAATCGCAGAAAGACTATACCCCGATTCTTTCCAAGATTTCAGCGAAGCATCTTTTGGATCATTGATGCTGGACGCAGTTGCTTATGTGGGAGATCAACTTTCCTTTTATTTAGATTATAATGTTAATGAGGCATTTTTAGACACTGCTTACCAATATTCTAATATTATAAGACACGGGCGCACACTAGGATATAAAGACACAGGCCGGCCATCTACTTACGGAGAGGTGGCCCTTTTCGTTCAAGTCCCCGCTAGCGGCTATGGTATAGGTCCGGACACTAAATATTTACCCGTCTTAAAAAGAGGAAGCCGGTTTGCCTCGGTTAATGGCTTAAGTTATGTATTGGTCGAAGACATTGACATGTCGTCACCCAAAAACCCCGTCATTGTATCCCAAGTAGATTCAGATACTGGTGCACCCACGAATTATGCGGTCAAAGCCTACGGAACAGTAGTGTCTGGCTATTACGGCGAAGAAAAAGTTAAAATAGGGCCTTATGAAAGATTTAAACGCGTACGCCTTGCCACCGCCAACATATCAGAGGTTACCTCAGTATTCGACTCGGAAGGCCACGAATATTTCGAGGTAGATTATCTATCCCAAGATATGGTATATAAAGAAATTACCAACACCAATTATCAAAACGACAACGTACCTTCGATATTGAAGCCCTATCTGGTTTCTCGAAAGTTTGTAGTAGAGAAAGATCGTTTTAGCACAGATCTTCAATTTGGCTCAGGCAAAGCCGGCGAATCGGATGTAATTGCTAACCCCCAATCTGTGGCTTTAGATATCTTTGGAAAGAATTATGTAACCGACACTACGTTTGACCCTACGCGGCTAACCAAAAATGAAAATTTTGGAATTGTGCCGTCGAACACCACATTAACAATTGCTTATCGAGTTACTAACCCGGGCGATTCTAACGCAGCCGTGGGCGCGATAAACTCAGTATCCAATGTTAGTGTAGAGTTTAAAGATGCCAATACCTTAACTCCCACTACAATGCGGTCAGTTATTGCGTCTGTGGAAGTTAACAATGAAGTACCTATTATTGGTAACGTGAGTACTCCCACGTCCACCGAACTTAAACGCAGAGTATACGACACGTTCCCTACTCAAAATCGTGCCGTAACACAGGCTGATTATGAGAACTTATCATATAGAATGCCCGCCAAGTTTGGATCTATAAAGAGAGTATCTGTCCAAAAAGATCCGGACTCACAAAAACGAAATTTGAACCTGTACGTTGTATCAGAAGATGAGTTTGGAAAATTAGTTAAAACTAACCGTACCATTAAAAATAATTTAAAAACGTGGTTGAATAGCCATCGTATGATTAATGATACTATTGACATTCTTGATCCCTATATTCTTAATTTAGGAATCGAGTTTGTGGTTAAGCCCGCGCACGATGCAGACAAATATGTGCTACTAGATCAGTGCGTAAGTATGCTTAAAACCGAGTTTGCTAACACCTCCTTTTACATAGGAGAAGCTGTTTATATTAGTAATATTTTTGCAGCCCTTAAAAAAGTGCCGGGTGTATTAGATGTACTCAAAGCAAAATTAGTAACCCGCTTTGGAAGTGGATATTCTGATGCTCAAATTATTATTAATAATAGTCTCGCACCAGATGGAAGCTATTTAATTGTTCCTAAAAATGCAATTGTAGAGTTTAAGTATCCGTCGGTAGACATCAAAGGAAAGATTAGGTAATGGCGATTAAAAGATATGTAGCGAGCGCTGACACTACCATTGTGAACGCATATCAGCAAAATTTAGAGACCCGGGGTACCGGAGCAAACATGGGCGCAGCAGATGTAATGGAGGTGTTTTCTATCTACGGAAGACAATCTACCAGTTCGGCAGAACTTTCTCGCATTCTTATTAAATTTCCCGTCGCCACTGTTGTAACAGATCGGAGCGCCGGCACAATACCTGCCAGCGGAAGCGTCAGCTTTTACATGAAATTATATAACGCTGTCACTTCAAAAACTGTACCTGTTGATTATACCTTAATGGTGCAGGCTGTTTCTCAGTCGTGGCAAGAGGGCATCGGCCTAGATCTCGAAGACTATAGAGATCTCACCAAAGGAAACGCAGGCTCCAACTGGATGTCAGCTTCTAACACTGCTTATTGGGCAAATGCCGACGGGACTGTTCTAGCCGGCGGCTCCTTCCACACACGATCGTTTGGTGGCGGTACTGCCGGATCCCCAAACGAAATTCATGTATTTTCACAGTCATTTACAACCGGACTAGAAGATTTAGAAGTCGATATTACCCCTCTGGTGGAACAATGGATTGCCGAGACGTGGGGTAACTATGGGGTGGGTGTCCACCTTACGGCCAGCCAAGAAGCCAAACATTCAGGTTCTGCGCCCAGCGTGGAAAAAAGATATCCCGGATATCCTGCGCTAGATAGAGGCGGTAACGATAAACAAAATGTGCTTTATAACCCAAGCGGCTCCACCGAGTCTTACTACACAAAGAGATTTTTTGCTCGAAAGAGTCAATTTTTTTACAAGCGCCCATCTTTAGAAGCGAGATGGGATTCTTCGGTTAAAGATAACCGCGGCGACTTCTATTATAGCAGTTCGTTAGCTTCGTCCGGAGACAATCTCAATACAATTTATCTTTATAACTATGTTCGCGGCGAACTCGCGGATATTCCTAACTTAGGAAAGGACAAGCGCGTTTATGTTAGCATTTTCTCGGGGTCAGTTGGCGGGTTTTATGGTAATCAGGGCGGCGGCGACGGCGACGACGTCGCCCCCTCTAACTACCCGGTTTCAGGTACGACTGGGAGTATTCAGATATTGTCTCCCGATAATAACGACTATGTCCGCGCAGATTATCTCACGCTTGTAACGGGAGGAATTGTATCAACAGGCATTTATAGTGCTTCGTTTGCTTTCACTGGCGCAGAAATACTTAATACGATTTATGACGTCTGGTTCACTGGTAGTCACAGCATTCAAGACGCAAGAACAGCACCTACTCAATACTTTACTGGTGCGATTAAACCGAAAACTCTTCGATCTTCCCCGGCTGTTTCTAACCCTGTATATTATTTGAACATTACAAATCTACGAGGAAAATATCGCAGCAACGAAAAGGCTCGGCTTAACCTTTATGTAAGAGACAAGTACTGGAGTCCCACCATCTACACGGTCGCTAACGACGATCCGCCAGCTACCACCATACCCAGCGCCTCCTACAAAGTATATCGTGTACTCGACGCGCTAGATGTTATTCCCTATGGCACAGGAAGCGACTTGCACACAGTTCTTTCCTATGATATATCTGGTAATTATTTTGATTTAGATATGCGTTTACTAGAGCCGGGCTATGCCTATGCTCTTCAGTTCTCTTTCTATGATTCCGCACTTAGTTCTTGGACCGAACAAAAACAAGTATTTAAATTTAGAGTAGAGAGTTATGAGTATTAAAAAACTATTTGATTCTACACACACACCCAAAAATTATTTAGGCGAGACCGACGAGAAACAAGCATATAAAGATGTTGAGTCGGCCACAAATGTAGAAGCAATTCGAACCAAGCAAGAAGCTTTTGTTCCTCAAATAGATTATAAAGATCCAGAGAATTTTGCCAAATTCGGATCTGCTTATTTATATTATAAGGCTGGCATAGAGAGGATTGTTGATTATTATCCCTATGACGGTTCTGATGCCGAGATTAACACCTTCTATAATGAATGTCTGAATATTGAAAAATATATCTTTGACAAATTATATCCTCGTACAACCGGCTATGTGAACATGAGCGTGGGTGGATGGGGAGCAGTAGCGGAAGCCCCGTCAGCCGGAAACTCTTATTATGGAACGCCGTCAACGCTCGAATATATCACCTTTAAAGGTGGCCCACATACCACAAATGCCACATCTCTTGTGGCGAAATCCCCCAACCCGTCCAACAACAAGTTTCAAGACGCCAATATATATGATGAAACTCCATATGTGACCGCCGGCATGCCGGCAACCTATGGATCCGGATCGCGTACCTCCAACCTCAAAAGTGACTTTGGAGCCGGCGTTACAATTGAATTTTGGTTGACGACGGGCTCTACTACCCCCGCCTCGTTCGTGGCCAACAACACCCAAAAACAAGTGGTGCTGGATATTTGGAATAATGAATACATTGCCCCCGGAACAGCTAACCGCTCAGAACACTACGGGCGAATTTCGATTGTGCTAGATGGTGATGCTGGTAGCGGATCACCATTTTTACTTACAGTACAGAGTGGAAGTAGTGGTGGAATAGTTGAACAAACTATTGGACAAAACATTAACTTAAACACGCTGTCTAAGTGGCATCATTATGCGATTGTTTTAGAGAACACTGGAAGCCGATTTAAATCGACCCTATACGTCGACGGCAAAATGAATCAAATTAACACATATGCTAATTCTATTTCCACTTTAAATCCCAAAAATATGATGGGTCGGATCGGAGGCCTCTTGACGATGCCTACGGTGGCAAGTTCAACTGCCACGTCGGGTTCAGGCAAGCTAACTGGTTCGATGGATGAGTTCCGTTTTTGGAAAACTGCTCGCTCTGCTGAAGAGATTGGAAAACACTGGTTCACACAAGTTAGAGGAGGAACAAACTCCGACATTTCTAACACCACTCTGGGTATATATTACAAGTTTAACGCTGGAATTACCACCGATACTGCCTCCGACGCGGTAATACTTGACTACTCTGGTCGAATTTCCAATGGTGCTTGGACCGGCTACACTACAAATTCTCGAAACACAGGGTCAGCTATTGTATCGGCGTCGGCTGCCTCAAAAGAATACCGTGATCCCATTATTCGAGCGGAGCACCCCGATGTCGCATCTTTAAAGAAGTCTCTTTTGGCCAGTGGCTCATTCCACGATCTTAATAATGGAACTGCCTTCCTACATTATATGCCCGGCTGGGTCATCGAAGAGCAAGAATCCGAAGACGGAAGTGATCATTTGTCGAAGATGTGCCATATCATGGGCGCATATTTTGATAATCTTTACCTAATGATTCGTGAAGTACCACGCTTCAAAGGAAAAACTTATACTAGTTCTTCTTATAAGCCTGTGCCCTTCGCCAAGCACTTCCCACAATCTTTGGGGTTATATGTTCCGGAATTGTTCGTCGATTCCGAAGTAATGGAAAGATTCTTAAATCGCGATGACGATTCGCTTTTTGAAGGAGATCTAACAGAGACCAAGAATTTAATCTATCTCAACTTATACAATAACCTTACCAATATCTTCAAAAGTAAGGGCACAGAGAAAGCAATTCGCAATGTATATCGCTGCTTTAATATTGATGATGGATTGGTGCGCCTTAATGTTTACTCAGATAATAATGTTTATGAGCTGCAAAATAATTTAAAGCAGGTAATTGAAAAAAGGACGTCTCTCAACTTTAATTATCCGGGCAACACTAATGCTGTTGTGTACCAGCGGCAGTCGGGAGCATATGGTACAAGTACGGGTTATCAAACCGACACTACTGGCTCAGTTACCGGTTCTCTTATAGACGTTAATTATGCTGGAGCAGAAAACACTTACGGCCTCACCTTAGAGGCAGATGTAGAATTTCCCGATTATGTGGATATTGAAAACTCCTTGTTGCCCGGTAGAGACAGAACCCGAAGCTCACTTTTCGGAATGTATACCGTCAACACTGCTAGTACTCAATGCTTGTTTGGAACAGATACGGCTTGGGTATCTGAGGATTCGCCCGACCGGGGCCGCGGCGGCTTAGACTACGCTAATATGCAGGTTAGTGTTCGTAAAGATCCTATAAATCCTAAAAATGTATACTTTCAATTAAGTTCTAGCAACTCCCCTTACTATATTCCTCTATTAACAAGCAGCATCTTCTACGATGTGTACAACAATGAAAGGTGGAATCTTGCGGTACGTATCAAGCCCAGCTTAGCTCTAGCTGAGATTGTCAGTGGAGCTACCGATTATACTTATGATGTATCATTCCGTGGCGCTAGCACTATGCTTGGAGATGTACGGCGCTCCTTTGCTGTAACGACGTCGCTTACCAAAACCCAAGGACACAATTTGCTTGGGAGTACTAAGCGCGTTTACGCCGGCGCCCGACGCACCAACATAACAGGTACTGTGTTAACAGCTTCAGATGTGAGATTCGCCGGCGTTCGCTATTGGGGTAGATACTTAGAAGATAACACCCTTAATCAACATGCCTTCGACTACGATAACTCAGGAATTTCAGGTTCTTATGAAAATATAGCCTTTAGAGATCGATATCTTAGTGCACAAGATGTTTTGAATTCAAGTATGCTATTCTTAGATTGGCGATTTGATGGAATTACTGGCTCAAATATTGGTGGAGATTTTGTTGTAAAAGACTATAGCTCTGGATCATCCGTACTGCGTGAGAATTACGGATGGATTGGGAACTATCAAGGCTATCAACACACCGGCTATGGATATGGATTTAGAACGTCATCAGCAAATGTAGTTAATACCGAAAAGGTAAGTTCATATAAATTTGTTGACCCCGAGCGCGTAATTTCATCTGACATGATTAAGATTTTGAGTGACGATGATAAAGCTTTCGGATATCGTGAGGCCATCCCAAGCTATCGATATACTCTCGAAAAAAGTATGCAGAACGTTATTTCGGAAGAAATGTTAAATTTCTTTGCTGGGGTTGTTGATTTTAATAATCTTATTGGAGAAAGCGTTAACAGGTATCGTATGCGGTATAAAGGCCTGGATAAACTTAGAGAAAGTTTTTTCCGTCGTGTTACTAAAACATCCACTGTTGAAAAGTTTGTAAAGTATTATAGATGGTTTGATGATGCTATAGCTGAGGTGGTGGCACAAATTTTGCCGGCATCGGCTGATTTTAACCCCCACACTTTAAATGTAGTAGAAAGTCACATTTTAGAGCGCCCGAAATACCGACATCTTTTCCCGACTACTGAGTTTCAAGAGCCGTTTCTGGACGTAGCCCTTATGGGGGTGATTGAGATGCTTTATCCGGCAGTTCTTGGTAGATCTCCGCTGGGCGAGTCGCCTCGACCCACGAATAAGCACAAGACTTTCTGGGCGGAGCGCGCCGAACGAAATGAAGGAGAAATCACATCGGGAGATAAAATAGTCGATGAGCAACGAAACATGTTCAGAGATGTTATCTACTCCGCGCCTGAATTGCCTACTCCTGATCAAATTAGTTATACCACTCTAAAAAGCGCTTACAAGGCGCACCGATATGAAAAACGGCGCTTCGGTCAAATCTATAGAATGACGCAAAAACTTTTCCGGCCCATTCATGCCGGCACGAACTTCAAAGAAAACAAGGAGATAGGATTTACTTATAGTGCCCTCTATCCCGCCGGCCCAGTCAATACAGACGATGAAGTGTTTGTTCCTGAAAATGTTTTGGTTGCATACGAAGAAGATCTACAAGAATTGCCAGAGGTTGTTAACGAGGCCGCCTATGGACAATTGGATTGGAATCCCAACAAAAAAATCAAGAGATTTGTAAAAGTAAATCATGGCAGACATTGGGAGAGAGGTCTGGGATATTATAATACTCTTTCAAAGTTTTCTTTCCCCTTCAACTTGATGAAATCCAGTGTAACTACTGGATATAACAAGCAAATTGTAGATGGGTTTGCTGAAAATGTCGAACTTACTAATCTTCATCATGATACATATGGCGACATGTTCGAAGTGCCCATGCAAGGCCCATTTACATATGATTCAGTGGGTGGCCACCAATCACGACACATTGCACTAAACCGCAGTGCCTCGTCACCGGCTCAACAACATCAAGATTATGATGGTCTTGATAACTATCTCACCCGCCCCGAAGCGTGGAAGATCTTAACCGGTCGTTGCGTCGGAAATAGCGGCTCTCTTGGAATGGTGGGTGCCGATTACCCGTGGCCAGAAGCAAACGAAGAGGGCGAAAACCCATATCCCATGACGGGCGCCCAAAAGGCTATTTACTATCGCGATTATGTAGCAAAAAGACCGGTAAACATTAAGAACATCGCTTATACGACTGCATCACGATTCTTAGGAAACTACCAGCACAATTACCAAGTGGTGAGTTCGATGGGTTCTTATACCAATCCACGACGCTTCATAGATTTTCAGCCAACGCTGCCTACTAATGTAGTAGGAAATCGTCTAAAAACAGATGTTGTCAATATTATTCAAAACATTGATCGCGGCACATCAGCACCATCCAGTTCCGACGCAACTCCTGGCACAAGCTCTCACTTCGACTGGAACTTGGATTATGCTCCGGTTCAGTTTACCGGAGCACTCAATAAGAGTATTTTTGTCGGACGCTTCCGCGCGCCCGGCGGCAGAGAGATTCAATCACGAGGTTTTCTCGACATTCGAGGCGCCGAGTATTCAGTCTATAATGCGCTTCCCTATCGAAACCTATCAGTAAGAAAGCCCCAGCAACCCCCCAGTGGCAGTCCCGACCGCCAGACCCAAGGTATCCGCGTTCGAGATATTCATGGCAAAGATTGGGGACTGAATCCCCTCCTGGCCCGCCACACAGCACGCTTTGGTCGCGATTCTTACTGGGTGAGCGGTACGACTGCAGTGATCAATGGGCCTGTATATACTGCTGGCGGACCAGGAGCCTCCTTCCTGCAGTATCCTGGCTTTCATAAGGTACATCGAAACAATGTGAAAAAACTTAAACTGGATTCCTGTACCTCAACTCCAATTTATAGTATTGCGAATCCTCTCGTAAATACGAAGGCGCTGTCGTTCGCCATGAGCGGCTATTCTGGTAACAGATCAGAATCCCTCATCAAGTCAGCAAGTTTCTCCACAGATTTTAACAAAATAACTATTAGCTTATGGCTTTACCGTCACAACACGGGTCTTAATGGTCAACTTCGTGGGATCGTCACGTTCGGTGATGACGTTAACGCCGGCGGCGCTGGTGTCGATGGTTACCCCACCATTGCATTGCTGTGCAGCAGCGATTATAAACCGAGATTCAAATCAGTAGTAGTTGGAGGTACCAACGGCGACTGGTCGATAGACGCAGAAATCCCATCTGAAAGCTGGACACACTTAGTCGTAACGTATGATGGTACCAGCACCACCGCTATACCCACATTTTATATGAACGCGGTTTCTCAATCGATTTCTAGCTTCCAGTCACCCTCCGACACCATGCAATCTATTACGGACAAATATCCGGGATATTCAAGGATTGGGAACAAGTACGCCGGTGGCGCCTCGGGATATCAAGTTTTAAGCGGAACGAGTATTGATGAGGTGTCGTTCTACAGGACCGATCTTAGTGCTTCGGAAGTTAGTACAATATATTGCAGTGGCAAGGTATTGGATTTAACGTCTTCAGACGCCCCCCGCATAGCCAGTACCACATTAAGCGCCAATGCAACCACTATTGCTGGAACCCTGTCAGCAACCAGCACAGACGATTTTGCAGAATCAGGCAATCTACAAATTAACAGCGAGATTATTGCCTATAACGGTAAAACCTCGACCACATTTACAGGATGCACCCGGGGAGCTTATCAAACTACTCCCGCTAACCACACCAGCGGCGATACGGTCACTCAAGAAGAATTGGTGACTTGGCTACGCATGGGCGGCGGCCCACAAGACATAGCTCAGAGTGACGCACAACTTACGTCTTCGAACGATGGCACTGGGCCAGACTTCCCAGAGTCGGGCAGCAACGTCTTTATTGATGTCAAGGGAAACAACAGTTATGCCATTCGAACTGGCAACAGTAAAGAAAACAACATGGTATACAATGCTGTGGGATACTTGCCCAACAACTCAGATTTTGCACCGCTTGGCGGGTGCCAAGGAGATATCGTAGGATATAAGGAAGTGTGCACCTATACTACCGGCTCTCAATATGACAACTGGTATGTTCAGCATCCTATCCCTCGCACCGACAAGCAATATGCATGGATCACTGGAGCGTTGAGTACATCCATAGATACCCTGATTAATCGCTATAACCAGTTTTCGCCATACCAAGATACGTCTATAGGTTCAATGATTACGAACGGATATCCCCTTCTGGAGGGGTATCACTCTGGCACCGCGGGCATAAGTTCTTACTTTACGTTCGTGTCTTGCAGCGAGCTTCGACCAAATGATTTAACACAAGTTACTGCTCACACACCGCAACCCCCCTTGCGCTTAAACACCCTAACTCTTGAAAACGCTGATTACTCACTGAACACGCTGGGCAATTCTGCGGCCGACGAGACCGTGATCATGAATGATGCCGCCCTCGCTACTGCTAGCATAGATAAATATTGGAATCGACCACTGCAGAACTCCCTTTTCCGGACAACAATCGATTATAAATTTAATACAAATTATCTTAACTTAATATTAACGCGTCGCGCCAGCACTTATGGGTGGGGGTGGAAAAAGCTACACCAAGGGGATAATCCCATTTTACGCAATGAGCGCCTTTCTGCATCAATCAGCGTAGCTAATAAATTTGGTGTCACACAACGCTATAGAATGTCACCCTGCACAACTAAGGGGCGACCAGCGCTGGTTAACTTTAGTTCTCCGACTTCTTCCGAAGAAGTGCCGGCAGAGGCCCAAAAACAAAGCTACCTTCTCACTGGGATGAAAGAGGATATGCCTACGGTCGAAAACAACATGACTTTAAAAATAACAAATAATAATGAAAAATTGTTTTTTGACAGCACCGAGCTAAATGACATATATTCTCGCCCACCGAGTCGTGTCACCACCCCCCTTGATCAGATTATAAAGATCATCAAGAATCCCCCCTACAGTCTTAAGTGGGTGAAATATACTGAAAGTGTATTCCCAACCCTTTATAACGAGAATTTCTCCGGCTCAACTCATCGTATTGGTTATGATAACAAATATTGGCGAGACTCAAAGAGGAAGCGCATTATTGCCGGCAACTTTACCGAAAACTCCTTTGGTATTCCAGTGTGGCAAAGTGAGTGGTGTTTGGATGCTCCCGACGGCTTCCTGAGTCGTTCTGCTGCCCAACTGCCAGAGAACACCGCCGCCGGCCGACGCATGAATTATAAGAAAAACAGCCGCGCCGGCGAGCTTCAGAACGAATACTTCTCGTGGTATGCCGGATACGGACATGCCGGATCCCAGAGGTACACATCTTTTGCTCCTGCGGCATTATATGCGCGCCCTCACATGCTGGCATCTCACGCATCCGTAGTATCCCCCACTGGCCCACGTATTGCTGAAACTGGGAGCTATAATCCGTCAGGATCTGATTTTGGTGTGGGAGGACTTATTGTAGAACTCTATGGCGGCCAAGCTAAGTGGGATGCCCCGGGTCAAGCCGGCATAATTGAAGGAGAAGGTACATCGGCGAGCTTTGTGGCAGCCCCATCCGAGCCATGGTTCGATACGTATGGTGACTATTTATACCAATTGAGATTAATTGCGAGAGACTACGCTATTGTCCCCGAATTTAGAATCAGTGAACATGTATCCGATTATAAGAAGTATGGACTGCAGAACAAAGCCAAGCTAGATACCTTCGAGATAGTAGGAACTCAATATAGTAGTTCACAGCCTTCATTCTATCGTGACTATTCCAATTCAGAATTCCTCAAAGACTTTCTTGATATTAAGAGAGAATCTTTATTAGACGCTAAAGAAATTCGATTGGTTTGCAGCGCGGCCATCCGCCTCAATCCTTACAAGGGGTTCTATCCAGCCCAACGTACGCTTGATTTGGTGTCTCAATTCTCCAAGTCGTATGCCTCGGGCATGATAGGATATTCTGTTGGTATTGGAACAGCCTCCACCGGAGAAAACCTCTTGTCTGGTAACGCCGTGGCCACGCGGCCGCTAATGAATAAGCTGTTTTCACCAGGAATTTTATATAACTCTATTAAATCTGGAATGGCGGTTGATTATCCAGTAGTAACTGATTATAGCAAAGTTTCTGCTAGTTTCTTTGGTGATGCAGAGAGTGTTAACCCAGACAAGTCCTCCACTCAGTGGGCAATTAATGGAACGCATAGTCAGACAGCAGTTGATGCACGACAAATGCAGATAGGCTGGTCGTCAGGTTCTTTCTGGGACGCCCGACTTCCCTTCGAAACAATAATAGACCCCAGCAAATATATTAAGGGCTATTCCTTTGAAAACATAGAACCACATCCGTCAATGTCCTTTAATGTCACAGCAGCATGGGCAGGAAATTCCACCGATGGTTTGTATGCCTTGATGGCAAACAACTTCTTTGGAGAAACAGCCAATTTCTTCCTAAAAGACAGTCAATTTACATCCTTAAGGTCGGAAGTAATGGGGGACGATATGAAATTTCCTGCCGGCTCCGTTTTTGGCGCGCGCCTCAAGGTTCGCAGATCTACATCCGGCCCTCGAACCTACCAATATGAATCTGGTTCGAATGGAGACAATACTTATTATAATTTGCATGGAGCGGTGGCATATTCCGGTTCGGCCATCACATCCAACACATCCATGAAAATAAGTGGAACAATAGAACTCCCACAAGATCCGTGCAAAAACCCACTCTTCAAAGAAAACTTTACTCTTTATAGCCGCCCCACCGCATTTGGTCCTCCGATTTCTGGCCGGCCAGCCCCTGGCCAAATAAATCAAGTCGCGGTTAATTATGCTTCGACATATGGCGTTATGGATTGCTTTAACGGATTTAACTGGTCATTCACTCCCCCTTATTACAACGGAGAAGCGTGGGTAGATCTGGTCTTTTGGCCAGATTCCACCAAAACCTATGATCTAGAAGCCATATTAGCAGAGACCAAAGCTGTGTATCGTCGTTGTGATGCCGGCCCACCAATTCGGAATACTCCCGACCTCGCCGGAGGAATACCAAGAGATACTTCCCCCTCTTTAATTGTCGATTGGACCAATAACACTATCTCCGGCGGCGGAGGGAGTAACATAGCATTCGAAGAGATCTATAGCGGCCGCAATATAGATCAAAATGCCATGCAACTTAGCGCCAGTTTAAACTTGTTCGGCATCGAAAGAGTAGCCGAAGAAGAAGTCAATAAATTTGGTGAAGTGCTCAAAACACTTAATAAGACCGTTGGCAAGCGCTGGGTTATTCAGCCCAAATGGGAAACACCACACATGAACTTTAATGATGAGGGGTTTCACCCTATTACCGCTGTCGCTGGCAACCTGAGTGTGCCAACATATGCGTCTGCTTCCGTGCCGCGAGGAATGTGGCATCAATTTGGAATAATCGATCCCGATCCTGATAAAGGGATTTTTATGGAGATTGGCGAAATTCCCCCAAATTGGCTCAAGCATCATTATGAAGTAATTGACGAGGCGTCTGTTTATAACAATGAAGATGCTGGCATCGGCCAAACCATCCACCGTAAGATGAAATCACTTGCAGATCTAACAGGATTTAATAAGAGTACTCAATCGCAAAAACTTGGACAATTGGCCGAATCACGAACGATTCGCGAAGCCATCGTCGCCGTACCCTATATCATTGAAAGCGTACGCAAATCTAAGCCGGCTCTCATGAAAGATGTGTCGGGACAGTTTGCATCGAGGCGTAAGAGGTTTATTAACATTCCTATGAAAAGGTATAAGGCAGCACTTAAAAACGCCCAGGGCTCTAAAATAGGAGATTCGTTGGATACCGCCGGCGCTTCAATTAGAAAGTTAACTCAAAAAATGGAACGATACGTCCTACCCCCACAGTTCGATTTCCTCAACAATCCAAAAATTAAGCCTATTGTGATGTATATGTTTGAGTTTGAATATGAATTAGACAAAGACGATCTCTCTTATATATGGCAGAACCTTGCTCCTAGAGATTATAAGAAGATGACTCTTCAACATCAATCCGTAGCCCACGAACTGATGGACACTGAGCTACTAACAGAGAAAAACTTAACTAAAAATCAAAATCTTCGATGGATGCTCTTTAAGGTTAAACAACGCTCCCAAGGAAATTATTGGGACTTGGTAGCTACTCAGGTGGGAAGAGTGCCGCAAGCCCGTACTTCTAACAAGGATAGAAGCTCTCAGTCTCACACCTTATCTCCGCCCACTATCAACAAAGATAAAGATAATGAACGGAACACATACCCGCTCATGTACAACTGGCCTTATGATTACTTATCTTTTGTGGAACTAATTAAGATGGATGTAGAAGTGTTGTATCGAGAAGGTCAACAAAAACAGGAGTATAACTTGCAGAAGATGTCAGCTAGTGCGGCAATGTCCAGCCAACTTAAAGAAGCCTCAACGTTTGCTGGTGGCTCCGGTGTTGTAGTAACGGCCCGTGAGATGGCCCTGGCCGGCATGGCGCTATCACAAAAAACAACAGTAGCAAAAATATCCGACATGAAGGTGGTTGGAGTTAGCGCAACACAAAGCCCGATGGTCGCAACAACCCCCACAGGTCGAAAAGTGACCACCACCAAACAATCAACTGGCAATAGCAGCCCTGAGAAGAAGCAAGGGGTAACGTCTAATAATGCTGGACACACTCATACATTTAGTGTTGATAGCCAAGGAAATGGTTGGGCATTGGCCGCCTCTTCGCCAGCTGATCGCCGCATTTCTCACCGTCACCGCATCAGAAACTGGAAAGTATACGAATCGCAGAGTCCGTGCTATCCTGACTGTAAGAAGGTCTACGGTACCGAAGGTGTACCTCCGCACACCCATACAATTAACACCCCCGGCACCCCAACCAAAAAAGATGTTAAAGTAGACGTCTCCAGCTTGAGTTCAGCAGGTAAATTAACTCCAGGAAAATATTAATGGCACTCTTTCTAAATAAAAAAGAACAAGTTTATGACTTGGAATTAACCTCTTACGGTCGCTATTTATTGTCTATCGGGACCTTTAAGCCCGTATACTATACTTTTTTAGATGACAATATTTTATATGATGGAGCCTACGCAGGAATTACAGAAAGCCAAAATTCTATCGAGGAAAGGATACGGAACTCTGCCCATTTTGAGAGCCCCACTTTATTTGCAGATGTGGAAAAATACCAACAAGAATTCCAGGGCGCCCCATTTAATGTATATGAAAGTATATTTTCTCAAGAGCGCTCAATTCCCCGTCGTGATATCTTTAAGATAAACTCTATTATAGGAGATATGAGACTGGAGAGTGACGGACCGAAAACACCAGCATGGAAGATTGTAAGCCTACAGGGGCAAATAACTAGTTCGCAATATTCGGATTTTAAAGAAGATTCAGATATCCCCCAAGTCAACATAGACCTTAATTATAATATGCGTATCTTGCCGGCCGAATTCCCATACGATCCGGAAAATGTGATAGACATAATAGGACAAACAGACACCTTTTCGGATAATAGCATGATTAAAATAGAACCAGATGATGCAATGATATATATAGACGAGGTTAATACGGAAATATTAACCGAAAACTACGATATAGAGATTTTTTATATATCTGAATATTCGCCGGATTATGGGTACGCTGAAGGTCAAATTACGTTTCCGGGGAAGGAACCCTATACTGGCGCTGGACTGAAAGACACCATTCGCATAGGCGACGGCACCACTCATGCTGTATTTGAGTTTACGAACGGTACCGCCATTGGAGACAATATCAAGGTGGAGGTTCCATCCCCATATGACGTCACAATACAGCAACAAAATTTTATAACAGCTTTTTTAGAACTCACCACACTTAACATAGTTGTATTTAGCGAAGATAGGACTAGTAAGGTATTGTTCTTAAAAGCCAATAGAAAAGGTCCGGAATTTAATGTAAATATTGAGCTAGCCAGCCCAAACTGGACCGGCCTCGAAGACAACGAGTGGATAGTAAAAGGGATGCTGGGAGGAGATGAGCCCCGTACGGCCCTACACCGAAAATATTTTCAAAAAACGCTTTCCCAAGTAGAAGGGGGCTTTATGATGCGCGCCCAACCAGATCCCCTTCCGCCAGATCTCATTCCGGGCGACAATGCAAACCCACCGCGCACCGGTGGAAGCTACACCACCAGCAGTGTGGAATATTATTTTGATATTTTAAGAGACCAGGAAGTGAATCAGGCCATGGCATGTCAAAGTGCGGAGATGTTTAACAAAGAGTCTTATTATGTGGATTTTGATTTTGATTGTTCTGAGACTACAGGATCCCCGGTCTTTTTTGATATTTACGGAAGTGTAACGGAGCCAGAAATATGTCAAGAATAACTTTAAAAGGAGATACAACCAATACATTTGGAAGATTTTTACCAACACCTCGAATTCAAAAGGTGGAAATATACGATGATGCAAGCTTTCTTGTTGAGTATGCAATCTTTCTGCCGGTAGAAACAGACGAAGAATTAGCCCAAATGCTTGTTCATCTTGAAGAGAATGTGTCTATTTGTATGTCTGAAACTCGTGCATTTAAGAATCGTTTTTTTGATGAATTAGTAAATTCTAACGCACCGGAAGAGGTATTTACGCCAATAAGGGAAGCGCTTCTTGGGGATTCATGGAAACCGGTAACTGAAGGCGGCTCCGACGAGGATTATTGGACAGGTTTTTTTAAAACTCCATATAACTTTGTAATTCCAGAAGTATTTGTCGATGCGAACATAGATACGGAAACAATATATGATAAGGAAGGAAAGCGATTCGCCAAGATAACGATGAGCTATATCCGGCCAACCCCCGACCCAGAAATAGTGAGTACATGGGATGATATAAGTTGGTATGAGGATGGTGGTTTCGATGCTATCATGTTGTACTCTATGGATAGAAACTTTATAGAGACTGTCGCGGATATATCTAGCACCTATCATATGATGACGCTATTAAGACAAAATCCCCTCTTAGTCCGAAGCATGATGAGCGATATTGATTACGAAGTGCTTCTTATTGGTAAAGAGGTGCCCAATAGAACTCAGATGATTTACGTAAACTCGGATGGAGGTCAATACACGGAATTACCCCTCCAGTCAGTAACTAATCAATATTTTGAACAAGACACCTACACCTATGATGATATTTATGAAGACTTCAAGAGCCTTATAGATGATTATGATTATACTACAGCTGATGAAGAGCTAAAAAACGGTTTAGATCAAATGACCTATGTGATTGAGAGTTATAAGGATAAGGTGGATTTAATTCCTGAATTAAATGCGCTAAGAAAGGCGTGGCCTAATCGAAATTTGGGAGAGCGCATCGGCCACCTATACGAAAGGTTTAGGCGCCGCTTAGTAAATGCTAATAGCTCCGTTATTGAACAACCTCTTCTTCATAAAGAATTAGTCGTGGGCACCAAAGTTGTTGATCAGCGTGGCCACACTTTTGATGCCTGGGAGGACCGCTGGAGTGACGACTCTAGTGCCGGCGACTTATCTCCGGGTCTCCTTAAAGAAGCTTATTGGGACTACTATCGTCCTGGCGGCGGCAGCGGCGGCAGCGACTTCTCGGGCGCTGGCTGGCGGGGCACCCTCCTATACCCCACTTTTCGAATTAGTAACTATGCGTTTACATCCGGTGAGGCTATGAGTACTGTATCCGACTATGTGATGGCCAATGGATACTATTGGTTCGATTATGATAAGTTTGTATACACCCAGTGCCAGTTAAGTCGGTTTTATTCACCCACCAAGGTGATAAATTATTTTGGCAAAGAAGTTATGAACATGCATGTGCGCATCGCGGGCTCTACTATATACCGCACTCCGCAACCATGGTTGCGCGCTTATGGAACCACCGGGGGCGACGACATTTTTGTAGGCAACCACGCGTTCCGTGGAATTAAAATCGAAGCCGATAATGAAATGTGGCAATTTGAAAATCCGGAAACCACTGACGCACTAGCGAGCCCATTGACGGTTAAAAATTCTTATTATGATTCGGCTATTTATACCAATGGAGATGGCTTCGGCGCCACGGGTGACGAGGCCTCCCCCACCCCAGAGTCGGATGGATGGGGGACAAGAGAGATCGCCGCAAAACGAGGAGGTACTTTAAAGAGTTACAACTATTTAAGGAACTTTTCCTTAGTGGGTCCGATCGAGGATGCAACCGCCGATATTGAAACCTTACAGAACTATAGAATGGCCTGTTTTGAATTTCAAGATTTGTTCCCCAAAGAATTATTGAGAGGAGAAGGTTCACAGAGACCCATGGGTGGATCAATGTATTCAACACCCCCCCACGCCATGTATTATTCAGCCACCGTAAAGATGCGAGATTCATCGTTAGCGCTTGTAAAGGCAATAACCGGCAGCTATTTACGAACCCAAGCCGAACTGAGTGAATATGTAATAGATGCTTCTACATATTGTAGCTACAACGATATAGATAATCGCTTTAATCAGTTTTTTGTAGATTATATAGAGGGCTTATATGGAGAAGCAGAATCGCCCCCTTATGTTAAGGCTGCTACTCAATATCACCTTCATCGCGATCTTCTATATAATGAGTCGTACGGGGACCTGGGCACCGTGATGTATAAAGCAAAAGTGACAGCAGACGCTATCGGCCCACATGGAGGCACGCTACCGGCATTAATGAAATTCTCCGATGATTATAAAGAACTATATGAGCAGAATTATAAAGGGATGGAGAACAATGCATTGGCAGAAGACACTTCAGGCTTTAGCGATATCGAAGGAGATTTTGCGGTGCGGGTGGGCCTGTCAACTTACGGAAATTTAAATGCGCACTTTCGCGACAGCGGTATGGACGGAGACCACTCCGTGAGTTTACATTTTCAGCGATATGGCTACTGTGACCTGCCGCCTCCAGACTCCCGGGACTTGCCGGTGGAAGGCAACTGGATCCAACCATGTTGGGAAACAGATTATGAAATGATATTGCCCGATTGGGAAATGGAACAAATCGAAGTCCAGCCCGGACACAACCCCAAGCCATTTAGTATCATTGAATGTGATGGGTGGGGGAATATTATAAGAGAAGAAGTGAATATGCATGGGTTTGAGGAACTCATAGCTATGTGTAGTTATTGGAAAAATATTCCTGGAGTAATAATTCAGAATTTCTGGCAAGAAGCCCACAAACATGCAACTTGGGCCGCTGATTCAGAATTTAGCGATGCTCATGGTGGCTTTGTTGCGCGAGGCATTGTTCATGACTTTTTAAGCACACTCGGGGGTACTACTAGTGTATTGATGGACCACGACCCACAATACACTAATGACTGGACAAACGCCAGCAACTGGTGGCGCGACGCCGGCTCGGGACACGCCCGGGCCGCGTCATCGGACGAATTCGCCCACACTGCAATCTCATGGCAGTCTGAGCTTAATCAGCTATTTTTGGGCGCCATTCTTTACGGAGTATGTGGTCTTAAAATGGGTGCAGCCGGCTCCACACAAGCGGCCGAGTATTGGCATGATTGGGGCCAGTCTGGATATAAATCAATCTCCAGCAATTTACAGGATATGCTGAACAACAAAGCTACATTTTTAAGACAAGTTAAGGATGGTGGTTGGGTACCATCGCCCGGCTTCGACGCTAGCGCGTATGATGAATCACAAGCATTCCGAAGTGCGGGTACGTATACTGATTTTGATGGATGGATCCCGGGTAGTGAGTATTGGGCAGCTATATGTTCATTAGCGTGTACTTTTGGAGCAAACACTAGCAAAACATATGCCGATGAGCATCGATATATGGCGTTTATGTGTGCTCTGAGCAATTGTGGAGACGGTCGGTATGTCGGCAACGAGTATGAGCAATATGGGGGCTACGTCACCGACATGTCGCGGGGCCACATGCAGGCCGCGGCCCCAATTCTTGGCTTGTGGGACACCGGTACCGGCATCCTGCCCAGCATTAAAGAATGGTTAGATGCCGGTGACGTCTACGGCGCTGGGTGGGATAAGCTGCAAGAGTGGCAAGACAATTGGATAGCAGAAAATGGAACTGAAGCTGGTGGTGACCTTCTAGAAATCTGACATCCCCACCGACCTCTACACGTAAAAGTCAATAGGAGAAACATTTATGCCTGAATATACCAAGAAACATTTTATCGACACAATTTCATCCCCGAAAAGCCAACATGTTCGTGTGATAGGGGGAGTGAGAATGGATCTGACTCAACAACCTAATTTATATAATATTAAAAGAGCACAATCGAGATTGGTCGGAACACGTCTCATGCCTCCCCCGGTAGATTATTTGGGAGGAGAAGAACTAAATCTGAAAGAAATGTCAATAGGAATTTTAAATTCTCTGGGGTGCACATTCTCAACAGAGGAGAAAGACTATTCGTTACTTAAGAGACAAACAGATAAAGAAGTCATCACAAATGAAAACATCATTGATATGACAGAGTGGGTAAAGATTGAAAATGAATCCATATTTGCCACCGATAAGTTTATAAATGTCTTGCTTGATCCGTTCTATAAGTTGGATGACGATCTGCCACACCGCCAACAGAACTACATAGATAAAAAAGAAAAGAAGGAGATTCCAGACTCCACTATACTGACGTCTGACGTGGTGCTTTATAATACTAATCCAGTATCGGACAAACTTAAACAGTTTAAATTTGCTTAAGAAAATAATTATTTACAAGAGGGAAAAATAAAATGGGAGACACAGAACTCAGCACAGTAATCCAGATCACAGGATCCTCCGTAATATCCTTGGAAACGGGACTATCGTGGATATACGATCGTTTTGGTACCGACGAGAGCGATTTAGATACGATGAATGCTGCCTTAAACCCCACCACTGATGCAGTTTATATACGTCTCAATGCCCGCACGGCCATAGATGACCGAGGTTATCCTCACGATGCTCAGTTTACGTCCCAGGCGGCCACAAGCGTTCCCTCTCCTTCATCTTTAATAGATACAAATTTATTGGCGGGGGGAATGGCGGTGTGCTATGATTATCATGAAAATTCAGAACAGTATGAAACGGGCATGAATCAGTATTTTAGTGTGTCTACTAACGGCGCGCCCATGCTCAGCTTTCAGCCAGGCGTCGGGCCAAACTCCACCACGCCCATCGATGCGCCTGAGAGCGGCGGGTGGTTTGAGGATCAATACACGGGAGACCAGGGTCAGTCCTCGTATATCTCCACTGTAGTGTACAAAGGAGATGAAGAAGCTGCTCTGCGAGATAAGTTTGGGTGGGGCGCCGGCACCACTACAAGTGAATATGTGGCGTCTGCCGTCGAGGCGATGGCGCTCGATGTTCATACATCAGGGCTGCGCCAAGGATTTGTATACAATACGGTGAGCGGAAAGAGATTAAGCCTTAAGTCTGTATCTATATTCCCCAGAAAAAGAGTAACAGGGTCGACCTCTACAACTTCACCTGCTAGCATACCAATGGCATCCGATCCATATACCTCATAGGAAATCTAATGAAATCAGAGACAATATTAATTACGCCTACCACCCTTTCTGGTTCCACAGACCTGTTTCGCACCGCTATAGGTGGATGTTGGGAGACCGTAAGTGTAGTGCCTACAATACCAGATGGTGCCGATCAAGGAATATTTGCTATAGAACCTTTAGGTCAGACTGCGAATGAGATTCCTGCATTGCGCCCATTTATTAACGAAGTTCTTATTAATTCCGCTAGTAATCATTTATCAAATGAGGTTATTGTACCCAATTATAAATTATATGTAAGATTGACTGGTCAAAAAGAGGTTGTTAAAAGCGATGATCACTGGAGAACACTGCTTGTAGGGGGCACTTATGGCAACTCTACGTATGCGCCTATTTATACAGCAAGTATTTTTAATAATACATCTTTTTCGTATTGGATACCATATAACCAGTACGAGACCAATTTATTTAGTACTATTAATCCGGATACGGATGACTATTGGAAAGCTTCCATAAGTGCCCCGATTAAAGTTGAGGCTGTCTACAACACATCCCTCCCGGAATATGAGCAATATGTTAATCAGTTAGATTCTGAATTATTAATCCCCAATATATATTGGATGCGCACGTTTGATATATTTAGGCCCGATCGTACAGGGTTCTGGGCCGGCTCATACCTGTCATATACTTCTTATGGTGATACATTTGCCTCTATCTTAAAACATCACTCTAGTCTTTATGGCGCCGACGAAGCCTTTAGTGCCTATCACGATGCTGCTAGTGGGTACTTGGAGTCATATGGTTCGCTTCACGATGAACATTACTTTGTAGCGCAATATTCAGCCTCTATCGAAAGATTGATGACTAGAGAGGATAATGTTAGTCCGGCATTGTTGGCTCTTCCTCAAGATATTAATTCGGATGGATTTTATGAAAATGAAAACTATCACATTTACCTAACATCTTCGATCATAAACAATGCGATTTCTGCCTCTACGTCTCAAGAGATTCAAAGAATTTTCAAGAATATTATATTTGATAACGAAAGCATGTATGGAGAAAGGAGCGTTCTTGATGAAATGACAAGCACTCTTTATGATCTTTATCAAGATCCATTGGAGGCCAATGAAGATTTTGAATATTTTGTTAACTATAAAACTCGTTTCCCCTACTATGTTTCTATTGAGATTCCCCTTACAAAACCTTATATTACTGGCATGGAACTGTGGGAATGGGATAGAGTAAGAAATTTTATACAAGACAGCCAATATATCCCAAAATTTTTAAGAACCCTAAAAGATGCATATACTAATAAAATTCCTGAAATAACACCCGAAGACAAGCTCTATTTTGCTTATAGTACGTACTATGATAGTGATTCTAGCCACTCACGAATATCACAATATACGACCGCTAGCGCACAAACACTCAGAGTGGTTGACCTTATGGAGTTACTGGTACATGGCCATAACCAATTTAAATATAATCCATCCGAAGTAGATTGTTGTTTTATGGGGCCCGATTCAATAAATCGAAAAGTGGCAACAGACACCACCGGCATGTGGAGATATCTCAACAGTGCGGCATCTCTTGATACTATTATGAATTTCACTGAGTGGCTTAAAGAAGACGTCGCCCGGTCAGACGAAGAAGCCTATCCACGCTCCACTATTGGGAATCTTGATGATTTATATTCGCTTCAACATGACTTGAACAACAGTCGTATGATGGAGACAGTGGCATATAGGATTGAAAAGATTGGTGGCACACCAACCAATGACGATAAAACTCAAAATGTAATTCAAAATATTTGGTTTTGGAACTCTAGGGCGGATGAGTCTGGTGGCGCCAAGATACTTCCCTATTATGATACTCAAATTAAATATAACACCAATTATACCTATAAGATCTATGCTTATGTGCTGACGGCTGGGTGGGAATACAAATATTCTAATTTGGCATTAACAAGGCAACTCGCACGACCGCAGAGCACGTACATCGATGCTGATGGGGCGTTCGATGGGTATTGCTTAGAATACTACGATCCAACGACCGACGAACCTACACCAGCGCTGCCTCTGCCACAATTTTATCGTGAATTTTACGATCATGTATCGTGGGAAGAATTGGGCATGGATCATTCATATTACGGAAACCCCAACGCGACGGCCGCACTACAATACTCTTCAGATAAATACCGCGCAGAATTTGTTTTGGATTATCAACCTGTCATTAAAATAGTAGAAGTGCCATTGTATAGTAAGACTCTCAAAGTAACCGACAATCCTCCAAATAGATTGCAAGTTTCGCCGGCCCAACTAACCGACAATTCACAAAGAATTCTTTTTGAGCTAAAGTATGCAGCTGATCATGTAGATGTTTATCCCGCGGTCTTAACTCCGAAAGACAGCCAAATTAAAACAGATTACATGAATTCGCGCAATTTAGCTCCCGGCCAAGAGATTACTCGCGAACACGGAAGCCGCTCACCACAGACATCCATAGAAGTATATCGTTTGGATGAAAAGCCCAAAACTATTGGAGACTTTGGAAAAAATCTTCGCGCCACACTCAGTCTTTCGTTGGCACCTGAAGAAAAAATTGGAAAAAGCAAAACAATTTACAATTTTTATGATAAAGTAAAAACTAATCTTAAGTATTATTATGTTTTTCGGGTAATTAACGAAAAGGGTATCCCTGGAGATCTTTCTCCAATATATGAAGCGCAACTTGTAGATGATGGGGGTTACAAGTTTTCAATTTTCAACATTCTAACCAACGAAGAAATGAAGGAGAGGCCTTTCGCACCATCCAAGCCACTCAAGAAAATCTTCGAAATCTTGCCCAACATCAATCACTTAACCTTAAATACAGGGAGCGTAGATTACACGCAACCAGCCCATACCCAGATCGGAAATATAAGTGTTGGATCACCCAATATAGAAGAATATATTTGGGGCAAGACTTATAAGTTTAGGCTTACTTCCAAAAAAACGGGCCGAAAAATTGATTTAAACATTAAGTATAATGAAGTAAATAGCGAATAACAAAAATAGTTACTATTTATCAAGTAGAGGAAATTAAATGGCATTTTTAGACAACTCAGGCGACATTATCATGGACGCCGTCCTAACAGATCTCGGTCGCCGCCGAATGGCAGCTGGTAATTTTAGAATTACTAAATTTGCACTAGGAGACGACGAGATAGACTATTCTCTTTATGATAGAGATGCAGTTTCTGGTTCGGCATACACCGACCTACAAATATTACAAACTCCCATATTCGAAGCTTTTTCCAAAGGCACCGCGGGAATTAATTACGGATTAACCACAATGGCTAATAACATTCTTTACATGCCAGAAATCGTGCAAAACCAAATTTGCAACGACAGCGCAGTTAAGACATCGGGTGGCCTCATCTATGTGGCTGCAAATTCCGAAACCGCGACAGCCCTAAAGGGCTCTTCGGCCTTGAGTGATACGAAGTATTTCCTAGAATCGGGAGCATTAGTGGGTTCGAAACTCGTTATTGAATCTGGTATTAATAGCACGGACGTAGATTCTACAGTGGCCAATACTGGTATTTATCTTAGTAATCAGGGTATGTTGGATACAACTTTCGCAGTAGATTTTGATAGTGATGTTTTTGGGGGTCTGCAAGGTACCACCACTAACTCTCGTTTTAATAACAACAATTCGAGCGGCCGTGATGAAGTAAACATGAAATTACGCAACACAGGTATTCAAGGGGGTTCCCCCGATCGCTCAGGTCAAGTCCGCGCTAAGATAAATGCGGTAGCCAACACGGTAACCGATGTGCCCGGAGGCACTCCCAAGAGCAATGTATCGGCATTGAAGGGCCCAGGCGGCACGGCAGCTGCCATGAACTTTACTCTTAATCCTGCGATGACCAACACTAAAGATGCCGGCACGACCTCTTCTATCTGGACCAAAAAGGGTCAAACGGGGGTCGATTTATTCGGAGATGGTAACACCTATGATACCCTCACTACAACCGTTTCGGTCACCGGTGAGGCCTCTGGTCAAACACAGCAATTTACACTTAAGGCCGTCCGCCGCGCCAGCTAAACAATTATATTTGGAGAATATAGATGCCCAGGACATATGAAACTTTAAATCTCGCTTCTGATCTTAC
>Ga0098033_1000078_pt1 | contig 54135 bp, 67 predicted proteins | sample 1_EtaG_FD_75049 | JGI IMG/M metagenome (GOLD analysis project Ga0098033, IMG submission 75049) | Marine viral communities from the Subarctic Pacific Ocean - 1_ETSP_OMZ_AT15124 metaG | ecosystem: Environmental > Aquatic > Marine > Oceanic | place: Pacific Ocean | collected 2015-01-07
ATTTCTGTCATTGGGGTACCTTCAGAATTGGCCGAGGCGTAAGAACGCTCAAATAAATTAAAATGGCCGCGTCGTCCGTGTTTATCTGCAATTGAAGGCAACCAATTGTAACTCATTTGTTCACGGACATGTTCGATTAGCTCGGTTTCATATAACGAAAAATAAACCGGTATATCAGAAGATATATCGTCTAATGTCTCCATAACACGCGTCATTAAGGTTTGGCCATTATCAAATTCCCGAATCATTTTTCTAGGAACGCGTTGGGAGCCTAATCTTGCTTGAATAAGTATACAAACGTCTTCTCTGTTTTTCAAGTTAATTCCTTAGATGTAATCGATGTTGACATATTCAATTCGTGACCCTCTCCTAAATTTTTATATAAAATATCCGGGTTTAGTTCATTTAACAACTGATCCCATAATACCACATAATGGCGGCGATATAAATCATAATCATACGCACCCTGTACGTGTTTACCCGGTTGGAAGGAATGTTGGGCAATATCACCGTGTTTTGTACCCTTGGCAACTCCATCCATACCAACGACGTGTATTTCTTTAGCTTTTAATTCGGCTGCAAATATCATCAATCTAGCTGCTGTTCCTATTTTAGAACGATATCGAGTATGTGCAAACATCACCTTATCTGTCCCAAAATGATTGATTAATCCCGGGAATATTTCTTTAGGAATTGACACATTTTCAAAACAAACCATAGTATCGCTATTTTCGAAATACGTACGAAACGCTTGAGATTGAGTATCGATTTCGTTTCCAACAAAAGCTAATAGTATATTTGGTATTACAGACAATTTTTGATTCATAAAGAAATGATTACAAGTTAATATATGATCGTAATCTTCTGCTTTCCAGTCAACCTCGTTTGCCGTTGGACCTCCACCGACAATTAAGACTTTAGACCCGGCTATTTTATCTAATACTTCCGGATGTGATGCTATCAAATTACTTGTTACAAACTTAAATCCCGTAAATGAACCGAAATAATCTTGAACATATGGCATGCCCCACGTGGGATCAGAAAGAAACGTTTCTTTAAGAGTTAAAAAGGATTCACGACTGTTAGATGTACTCCAAATCTGTTCTGAACCAAAACATGTTTTTGTTAGTATATCATACCAAACCTTTTCTCTAGGTGGTCTACGAATATCGTTAATATATCGTTTAAACGCTGGCCTCATATCCATTGTAAAATCATCTGTCTCTTCTTCACCATTTGCTATGATAATACAATCATTCCACATTTATTCTTCCCCCAATTGTTTAAGCAAATCTGAGATTTTGTTATCGTCTGTGTTGATACGGCGTACAATTTCTCCAGCTTCTTTGGGTGCCGATGTAAAAGCTAATCTAAGTAAATCCATCCAATTAACATTATTTGCCGCGCGGACTTGTTCAATCGCGTCTATAATACCTAACCTATTTTTATATATATATGATGTTTCTGTTGTGTCTTCGCGGGTAAAACTACAGCGTGTAAAACATTTAATGCTGGCTATATTATCATGTCTTATTTCTGCATGAAAAACCAATGCATGTTCTTTTTGAATTTGACGCATAGCTGTGGTCAGAAGGCGTGTTGAAATACCCTTCCCACGATGTGCGGGATTAACATTAATAGAAACAATTGCAGATGTTTGTGATTCGTTAAAATCAAAGCGAACCATACCGACATTTTGTTTATCATGGTTAACGCCAATCATAATTTTTCTATTTGGATTTACCAAAGCTCGTTCGAACCACGCACAATGATCAATAAATTCTACTACACCGGTGTTAATAGAATTTTGTCTAGTCACCGGGTCATTTCTCCATTGATATAATTCTAACGTATCACGAGCTGTGGCCTCGCGTACATTTATTTTTCTTATAATATTCATTAATTTAAATCTCCACGCATTAGTAATTCATCTTCTTTTATGTCTCTCGATGCTTTGTGTCCTAAAATATCATAAAAATAAGCTGCAGGATAAGAATCATCATAAAAAGGCCTTTTAGTTGTTATATTATCCTCTGTAAAGGTATCACCCGCTTTAATATCTGATATAGCAACAACCGAACGAGTTGCAAAACCTGTTTTCTTCTCACTAGGTGTCATCCCATGTCTAAAAGTTAACGTTTTTTCAGTATCACGGATATTTTGAACCATTTCGGTTAACTCGTCGGGCTCCAACGCGTGGGCGTGATCCGGGCCTGTGAGCGTTCTAGAAATTGTAAAGTGTTTTTCAATACAAACTGCGCCCAAAGCAACAGCCAATGCTGGTACAATTGTACTCAAAGTATGATCGGACAATCCTGCATTAAAACTTTTAAGTTTTGTTAATTGTAACAAATTTACGTCTTCTAACGGTGTTGGATACCCATTATTGCAATGTAAAAAAGTAACATCTTCACGACTAATTGGCGCGGATTTACCATAGGCGATTTCTCGAAAAAGATTATTAGCACGCAGGAAAATATCTTCTGTCCCAATACCTAAAGAAATTATCAACGGTAAATTCGTTGCAGCAACTAATCTGATAAATCTTAAGTCTGTTGATTCAAACCCTGCAACCTTAATTCGTTCAACTCCCACGTCAACTAAGGCTTTTATGGCTCGCTCGTCAAATGGTGTCGCCATAAACTCTATGTTACTGTCATTGCAGTGCTTTGCGAGGAACGGTAACCACTCGTACGGGGTTTTTATGGACTCAAGCAACTTGTGACTACCCTCTTTAGAGAATTTGCTATACAGCGTCCCATCGTATAGTTGGAATTTAACTGCATCACAACCAGCCGCTGCTGCGACATCAATTAATTGGTAAGCCATTTCAAGAGAACCGTTATGATTGGCTCCTGCTTCTGCAATAATAAATGTGTGTGTCATGTTAAAACTTCTACAATATACCGACAATCATTTAACGTAAGGTTATGGTGTATTGGTATACTTAATATTGTATCAGATAACGCTTCAGTATTTAACAACTTGATATTTTTGGAACTTTCATAAAATTCACTTTTATGTAGTGGAGGATAATGTATTGTTGTTTGAATTCCGGCTGCGGCTAATTTTGTTTGTAATTGTTCTCTTTGATGTGTTCTTAAAACTGCAATATAAAAACTTGATTGTTCGTCGTGTGTTAAAAGCGTATATGTGTCTTTTAATGCATTTTCTATATACAAAAAATTCGTTCTTCTGTTTTTGATATCTTCAAGATACTGGCCAGATTCAACATACATATGCGCTAGCGAGGCATTAATATTGTCCATATACCCTCTAAATCCCGGGTGATCGATTGTGTAAGAACCCCCCTCATTCTCGCGGCCAAAATTACGATATTTTTTAGCATAATCCGCAATATATACGTGATTGGTTGAGAGCATGCCCCCGTGGCCCATGGGAATTGGTTTTTGGTGATGAAATGAATAAAATGTTACATCTGATTTGAGATTATGTTGAACACTGTGGGCTGAATCTATTATTATTAACTCATCGCCCAATAATTGTGTCAGATCTAGTTTTGTGTTCCCACCATATAACATCGGCATAACAATAACCTTATTTCCAGTGTTAATTCTAGTCTTTATATAAGAAGAAAAAGACATTACTCCGGTTTCTTCCTCAACATCAATAAAATGTATATTATGGCCATGATGTTTTGCTGCCCACACTGGCGATGTAAAAGTGAGTGAGGGTGTGTACACATCACAAACTCCATACGTATCTTTCATATATGCAAACGTTATAAAAGCAGCCATTGAAGCTGAGTTTGTTCCAACGTTATATGTTTTCCCAGAAACTTTCTTAAAAATCGCTTCAAAAGATTGTACAGCGACACCATATCCACAATTTCCATCACGCATATGTGAAAGGGAATTAAGCATGCTAGCTTCGTCATAATGATGTTCGAAAAGTGGCAGTTTAAATATCATCTAATTCTATCGTTTCACAAAAATCATGAAGATTGTTGTCGGGGTTTTTACTTAAGGTCGCGCACACTATGTTATTTGCATCAAAATATTCTTTAAATAAGGCCATGGCCGCACTTTGTTGAGCCAAAACAGTACCGGTATAAGCCGCAACATTTGGTTTTCCGGGTGATGTAGAAAACCAACGAAAAGACTTTGGATCCCCGAATCCTAATAATACAATACGTGTGACGGAAGGAAATTTTTGTAAAACAATTGGAAGAATGGAACTAGTCAATTTATCATCAGACTTCGTTGATTTACCCGATTTGGAACGACCCATTCCGGATGGGTACCCCACTACAACACTATTATGCTTTTCGTAAGAATTTAACCAAATATCCAAAGAAGCTTTTTGCTCAAAAAAATCACAATAAAAAATGTTTTTTATTGGTAAAATTTCTACCAATTTCCTTTTTTCTAAATCATTTATAAAAGTCCTTGTTATAGACCAATCAACAGTTTTTGATGTTAATCCTTGTGCTTTAAAAGTTTTAGAACCAGATGCTACACAATCCCAACATAATAATGTAGAATTTATTTCGGCGCGGCGGTCAAACAAATTCAAACCTTTTTCGGTTATTATTGTTTTAGTTGTTGGGTAACCCCGGACTACACGACCACCTTTAATTGTTTGTGGATCGATAAACATAAAATAATCTGGTATAAAATCATTATTCATTGCATACGACATTGCTGACGAATAACACAATACTTTTGCTCCTTCTTTTTGTTTTAGTTTTAGTTTTAGTTTATCAAAAGCATCTTGATCTAACTCATTTAATCCAGCTGAAGATCCTAATATTATTACAGTTTTTGTTTTATTACAAATTTTCATTTAAATATCTGCCTTGGCAGCCCCTGCCGGTTTCATTTGTCTTTCACCGGTATGTGGGTGTCTTCGGTTTTTAGAACCCAGTGTTTCGGTCGCCCATACTCCAAGTTCGATTAATCTTTCATCGGTTAGCTCATCAGAAAAATTTGTTCTTACTTCCTCAGAATTTTCACCTAATTTTTTAAAGTATTGTTCTATAATAGCGTCGTCGGCATCACACTTTTCACCAGTAACTGCTTTGCCAATCAATTTCTTTTCAAGTGCAAGATTCCAAAAAGGTGTTCCCGGGAACGCTGTTGTATAAAAGATGGTTTCCACATCGATGTTGTGCTTTTGACAGAAAGCAACTGTTTCTTTAATAGTCTCTTCGGTTTCGCCGGGGGAGCCGACCATAAATGAGGGATCTAAATACCCCATTATTCTTTTTGTTTCTTCAGAAGCAACTCGGATTTTTTCCGGTGTTTGACCGCTCTTATCAATGTTTTTAAGGATAGTTGGACTTGCGCTTTCAATTCCTACACCAACCTGTCTCATACCCACTTCATGAGCACGCTCAATCATGTGCTTACGACCGGTCTTTTTGGCTCTTTTAACATCATCGGCAATAATATTAGTTCGACAAGTAGAACCCCATTCAATTTCGAAACCGGTTTGTTTTTTACGATTTTCTAATTCTTCAAAGAATTTAAAACCCCATTTCCAATTGGTTAAGAACAAATCGTCTAAAAAGTGAATATATGACAAATCATATTCATTAACTAAATATTCCATTTCATCTACAATATCTTTAGGACTTCTGAGTCTGTATAAATCTCCCAAATACGTCTTGTAACAATAATCACAAGAATAAGGACAACCACGGCTCCCTAACATTGATAGACAATATTTACCTTTTTCTTGTGGTTTACCGCCTTCCCACTTGGACACCCAATTTAAATGTCCCACCGGGTTAAGCTTATATATTTCCTTTATATCATATAAAAATCTAGCTGGCCACGGAAGACAATCAAGGCCATGGTCGCCGGGTAATATTGAGGCGCGTTTTCCATTCGAAACGGTGTTTCCATTCTTATTTTTAAACCATGTACCTTTTACTCCACTTAAATCTTCCCCAAGCTCCAATCGGTGTAAAACCTCAGAAAAGGTTATTTCACCTTCTTCGGTAACTATGGCATCTGCATTCAACCTTTTCATCATGAATGATGGTAAACAACTCGCAATCCCGCCTCCCAAAATTCTAATGGTTTGCGGGCAATGTTTCTGACATATGTTCAAAATCTTTTGAATACGTGAATATTGTGTTATAATACCGCCTATTCCTATCACATCGGGTTGTGATTCTTGTAATTTTGTAATTATTCGTTCATCGACCCATTGATTAAATGTATCCATATCTTCTACCGGGTGGCGTCGCTCTTGATTGAGATCTAATATATCCACATCATGGCCGTCCATTAAAGCTACGGACGCAATATAAGCATGGCCAATAGGAATAATATTGGGATATGACCATTCTCTAATAGGAGGATTGATAAGCAAAACTTTTAATCCGTTTTCTCTAACGTTAAACTGTTCTGCGGATGCCGCAGTTGTTATTTTGGGAGCGTTAGGCAATATACAACGGCCATTTCTGTCAAATCTTTGATAGAAATAAGATGTGTTAGTCATTAGTTTCGAAATCCCCAATCGATTTATATTTTATATAATTGTTCAGCAAACTATATTCCGGTTCCACCACACTATGTAAATCTAATTTTGTTAAGTTCGTGTGTTCATCCCACAATTTCATATATGTCTTGGTGGTATCTAAAGCCTCACCAAGACCAAGATTGTTATCGTAGTTAAAAGCAAAAGCGGGAATTCCGTCACATATTCCAGAGTGCCCTCGTTCTTGGAAAAAGTTAATAAAACGGCGATCAAAATTCCACATGTATCTTCCACCCTTCAATTCAAAACCAATAATACCTATTTCTTTAATCAAAGGTGAATCTTTAAATAACCACTGAGTTATGGGTAGTACTACACCAGTTAGTTTGTCTTCATTAACCATCGGATTTCGTTGACTTTTCATAATCATTTTATCACCTTGAAATCTCAAATAAAAATCTTTATCAGTTAAATCGAAGTTTTCAAACTCAGGATATAAATCCGGATTATTATCTATGTGTTTGATACTAGTACAAGGAATTGTAATATTATTTAAACGCGGGTGCTCAGCTACATTATTAATTGCATCCAAAAACCACTGCCAAGCCGTGGCTGGATCCATATGACCGGATGTTCGTCTAGGCCACGGGCAAATCCCACGTCCTAATGGTGTGGTACCATAAAAGTTTTGAAAGTCTTGGTATGAACACTGTGTGTGTAGTGGATCTAACAAAACGAATTTAGTTTTAATATCAGTCACATATATATTTCTTTCTATATAATCATAAACCGGCAAAAATGGAACTGGGTCAACAAAACAATGATAATCTGGTTGGAAACCCAACTCGTTTACACAGTACATAAAACTTAGCCCATAAGTTAAAATATCTACATTTTTATCATTATTAAGACGTTGAATATCTTCTTTGTATCTTTCTATTCCCGATCCGCCGCCAAGGATCAAAAGTTTTCTTCCACTGGCAGTCATTATTTGTCTATACCCTCTTGTATTCCTTCTTCAATTATTTGTTTAAGTTCCAAATAATCTTTTTCAACATCTAGACTAGAATTCAATTTAAAAGAAGGTATTTTTTTGTCTGACCACACGTGATCATAATACTGCGGTAAAATAGCATACAGTGCAATATCTTTTTCAAGAGCAGGTAAAACTATAACTGAATGTACCAACTCGTTTTCTGAAAGCATGTCTTCATGAATTTTCTCGCCCGGGCGTAATCCTATTAAATAAGAATCGATTTTAACATCTGTGATACAAGAAATTGCTTCAAGGACAGTTTCGATGCTATATGAACGCATATGCGGAACAAATACCTCGCCACCCTGTGCTATATCCATGGCCGTTAACACCGTATTAACTGCGCTGCTCAATTTAAATAAATATCGAGTACAATTATAATCAGTGATAGGCAGACGTTCACCGTTTTTCATCTTTTTAATCCACAACGGAATAAAAGAACCGCGCGAAGCGATCACGTTGCCGTATCGCACTGAAGAGAATACTGTTTTATCAGTAATATAATTCATGTGGGTCATCAGTCGTTCTGCAGTAAACTTACTAGCGCCGTACACATTGATGGGCATACATGCCTTATCTGTAGAAATCAGAATGCATCTTTCGACTTCAAACTCCGCACAAACATCGGCTATGTTTTGGGTACCCAAGATATTTGTTTTAATGCATTCATCCGGGTAGTGCTCCATGTCATCAATACGTTTTAATGCTGCAGCATGAATGACATGTGTTGGTTTAAAGCGTCGGAAGGCCTTTCGAATAGATTCTTTATCACGTACATCACCAATATAATTGAATACACGGTTGTTTTGTCCGTAATATAAAGCGTGTTTGCCTTCGTCACGACTAAACACACAAATACCTGTTATCGATACGTCGTTTTCTAGACGAGCTACAAGTGCTCGACCAAGCGAACCGGTGCCCCCGGTAATTAAAACCTTTTTCATTATTCGCCTCTCAGCTTTTTCCTAGGAGCTACTTCGCTCGGAGTTACTTCAATTTCACCGGCACCAAGGGCTATTTCTAATTCCCTAACACCCTTAACCAATTTAATTAAACCCTGTGGTTCAACAGACGCTAAATGATCGGAACCCCACATGGTGCGATCAAGTGTAATATGACGTTCTAAAACTTGCGCGCCAAGATATACTGTGGCCACGGTTGTACCAATTCTGAATTCGTGGCCGCTATAACCGACTTGGGCATTAGGGTATTTGTCGGCCAACGTACAAATTGTAGCCAAATTAAGCTCTTCCAATTTTGCCGGGTAGGAAGAATTACAATGCAATAAGGCATAACCACCAGAAGCATATGTATCTAGCATACCGGCTGCGGTGTCAACTTCTTCTTCTGAACTCATGCCGGTTGATAGAATTATTTTCTTGCCAGTTTGCGCGGCTTTTTTCAAAAGTATATGATTGGTTAACATCGCACTTGGAATTTTAATCCACGGTATGTCATAATCCATAAGGAATTCAAGGCTATCTAAGTCCCACGGACTAGCCGACCATTCAATACCTTTATCTGCACAATAATCATCAATTTCATCATATTCCGCTTCACCAAACTCCATACGATATTTGTAGTTTATATAGGTCATTGTACCCCATGGTGTTTCTCGTATCACATCTTTTTGGTGTTCAGGTACGCACACATCTGGATTACGTTTCTGAAATTTAACGGCGTCACACCCACTCATAACGGCTACGTCAATTAATCGTTTGGCTGTTTCTAAATCACCATTATGATTAATACCAATTTCAGCAATAATATATGTTCTAGGTATCATTTGCGTTCTCCTGTACTGCTATAAATAATTGTGATTTAAGTTCGTTGTCCGTCATTCTATGTCTCCACATTTTCCAATTATCGTTCGATTCCCCATGCGATTGTGCCGCGCTTCGAAATTTCGTCGTTAATTTTCCTTAATATAAAAATGTTTACGCCATTCATAACCTGGTCTACGATGAATAACACTATCAAAATATTGAATGTTGTTCCAGTCTAGTCCTCGTTGCTCAAAAAATTCATCGATGGCGGCGGCGGCCCCGGGACAGTTTCTCAATTGCGCTGTTGATTTATATTCATCTAACATTATTATACCGCCTTGTGGTACCATATCAAACATTTCATTTAAACAAAATTTATATGAAGAATATAGATTACAGTCTAAGTTTAATAATGGAATAGATTCGGTCATGGGAAAATTAGAATGGAGGGTGTTTTCAAAAAACCCGGAAACTAATCGTATTTTACTGGGTTTATACCCACTTTGTAACACACAAGCAGTCGCTTTATCAAAACTAGTTTTCCAGCCACCTTGGCTACGTTTATTTTTGTCTTCTGTCGATATTTGTGGATATCCGGCTTCAAAACTATCAAAACCCCATACATCGCGCTGATGAAGATCTTCTTCTAATATAATTTTGCAAAGAAGGGCTATAGTTTTGCCATGGCCAACACCCATTTCAACATATGGTCCGTCGAAATCTTCAATACGGTGTAATAAATTGGATAAACAAGGCTTCATCGCCCACACCGAATCATCGTCAAGTTTTATATCAATTTGGTTCATATATTTTATACCCTCTCTATACTCGCATCCAACGCGCTTTGGCTTGACCACAATTTAAGGGTTACTCCGCGCGATTGTAACCATTCATTTAGTTCTTTACTGGCATTGATATTTGCTTCAACTTCCCAATCAAGAATATCACCGCGATTGACCAAATCTTTTGTCGAACCAAAGAAATGCTCATACTCTTCGATGTTTTTATCACTGACTTGTTTGGCGCTCAAATCCCACCCGATAACCACAATTTCTTTACAGCCTAAATGTACAGCCATAGGTATGACTGTCTCTAACATTATACCCGGTCCACACGGTCTTGTCAAGCTATTTTCGAACGTAAACCTTTCAAATTCTTTAGTTAAGCTTAAAAACTCGTTGTTTACTTCGGTTCTAATTGGAATCTTAAAAAACAAATCAACTTCTTGTGGCATATGCCAACGCATACCTCGATCATAATTGGAACTAGCTATAACAATTGGTTTTGGATAACAATCGTATATATAATGGCCATCTGCTTTGGCATTTGGTAGGTTGGCACAGTTAAACATGTGAAAATCTACCAAATCTGGTGCTTCGTCAATTGATTGTTTAACAGAAATTACAACACCTTTTTCTAGTTTACTACGTAATTCGGCGTTGGTAACATCTTTAAGCGATGGTCCACAGGACATAATATAACATGTTTCATCTTTGAAACTGTCTTTTAACAACATCATCGCGTGTTTATTACTAAATCCGGTTTCTTTTATGTTTTGTTTTAGTTCTTTTCTTTTTTTTATAATTTCTACAGATTTTTTGTTAGCTACACGCTTTAAGTCTTCACCGTCTTCGCGAATTCTGGTCGTAATACCATTTTCAATTGCCAGAAGAGATAACACACCATAAAGTTTTTGGCCGACGTTGAATCTATCTAAACCAGACTTTTCCATTCGCTTTTTGGCGTTTGCGCCCATCGCAGGCAAGGCTGCTCGCTTTTTATAAGCTCCAGCTAAGCAATGGCGCGTTGAAGACAAACTGGGTTCAAACCAATTCATATTACATGTATATTCCGGTTTGGCAGTATATGGTTCTAATAAACCATGAATCAAAAACGAAGATGTATGGTCCACAAAATCTATATGGCCACCGTAATCAGATACAATTACCGGCTTGCCACGCATGCAAGCTTCTGCAATTGTTAAACCAAAACCTTCACCCCGTGTAGGTAAAGCGAACACATCAGCTTGGTCATGAAGCCATAGAATGTTTTTATATGGAATAATGTCTGGTACCAACAAAATTTGGGCTGTTGATGGTTTACCATCATCCATATATACTGTAGCTCTGAGTTGTTGGATTTGTTGAGCCAGTACTTGATTCTCTTTTTTGGTTTGTTCGGCTGAACCCATCATATTACCGTTGGTCTTAATTAAAAGTACAGCATCATCATTTCTGCCAAATTCCATGGAAAACGCTTGGATTAATTTATCAAAACCCTTTCTAGAATTCCATTGTGACATTGAAAACACCACAAATTTATCAGATATATCCATGGCCAATTTAATAGGTTCGGGTGTAATGTCTGAATATTCTACAACGTGAGGAACTACATAGATTGGACCTTCAAATTTGGTAAAAGAAGCGTTTTTGTTATAATACGAAGGGCAAATTAATGCCTCAGTCTTATAATCCTGCCATGTATCTAGCCACCATTTGGGTACACGGTCGGCTTCCCATGTGGTTAAATTAACATTAATTGTTGACGTATCCATAAATTGTTTATAGAGTCGCCATTTTGGTTGGTTTTGTAGTTGTGGGCTTTCACCCCAACGTGCCATTGGGGCAGGTTGATGCCATAAAAAGATATAGTCTTCTTTTATAAACTCGTTAATTTCGTTCTCTGAAATAAATTCATATTTGTTAATAAGGTCTTTGTCTTCTTGATTAAGCACGCTTTTGTTTTCAATCGATATATCATGAAGCTTTAAATCAAAGCTGAGTTTATGAGTTTTAAGATACTCGTTAATCGCGCGGATATATCCACGGGCAGCATTTGCATAGCCGCTGGTATCTCTAAACTGCGCACAATAAACTAATTTCATTTAAAACTCTCAGCTACAGCTTGTAACCATTCTTCGATCATATTATCACGCCCACCATAGTGTTCTTCCATCCATTTTGCATATTGTTCCCAATCAATTTCGTTGATTTCATGAGTTAAACCATCATAACCACCAAATTTAGATTTCATTTTTTTACTAAATTTAAACTTATTGTTAACAGACAACGTTATCATATATGCCATACGACTCATTAAATTACCACACCAAACGATTCAGGTTCTTCTGTTCCAAAGACAGTACTAAACTCTTCTTCAAATTCTGCTGCCTTTTTGGTTGCCGAGAATTCTTCTCGTAGATATACTTGTAGTTTCTTGGCTTGAGAGGCGAATCGGCCATAATCTTTATAAACCTCACGCATCCGGCTTTTAAACGAAGCTTCGTGAGGATAACACCACATTGATTCTGCCATAATAACATCTTTCCAAACCGCTTCAGGCTTAACGGGCCTTAATTCATAATCAACCTTGGCGAACATTGGGCGTAACCTTGTTTTTCCTTTCTTCTCGACCGGCATATACAAGAAGTCACACTGACCACTCCAATGCGGCGCAATAACAGGAACACCTGTATATGCGGCTTCGAATAGTGGAAGACCAAAACCTTCACCGTGTGATGTGGTTACCACAGCCTTAATTTTTTCGTGTGAGTATAGCCATTGTAATTCTGAGTCTTCTAAGTCTCCGTGAAGCAAGTAAACAGAACATTTCTTTTCCGGAAAGGCTCGCATTAATACTTCGAATTCTCTTTCCATTCCTGTGCGGTCTATAATGCTGTTTCCAGTTTTACTTGTTTTTACAATAAGGCCGACCTCTTCATCATGGAATTCTTTCACAAACCATTTAATCATGGCTGTCATGTTCTTTCTTGGGGACCATTGGGCCACAGCAAAAAAGTTGAAATCGGTGGGTACATCAAAATCTTTCAATTCTGTTCCACGTAAATCTTTAACTGGAAAATGTACGGTTTCAACCAGTTTGTCTAGTTTTAATAACGCTGGTCGGCCATCCGGAAGTTTACCGGTATAACTAGTATTCTCAAAAACATCTTTTGAGTGATCAGATACAACCAAAATCTTATCCATATTGTTACAGTTTTGTAGCCATATTGGTGCAACCTTTGTAGTTTCCATACCGGCTGTATAACCAACATTAATGGGAGCTAATTTTTTAAACTCATTAGGAATTGTAACCTGTAAACTTGCGTCAAATTGACCACCGGATTTTGCGAACGCAAATGTCTTTTTAATCAATGCGTCTATCCATACACGTTCTTCTGTTTCTCCATGAATCCAGCCTGTTTTACCCCATGGGATTGGTTCTAAAAAGACCTCATATTTTTCCGGGTAAGAAGAGAGTGCTCTTAGAGCGAATCTTGTTTGTTCGCCATATCCAGATCTAGTTAAGACCGGCCCTTTTATCAAAACTTTATGCATAATTAAAACTCCTTAATTGACCAATGGATATGGTTCTTTCTATCTTTCCATGCGCCTTTTCTCTCAGTAAAATCATCAACAATTTCTACCCACGTGGTTTTATAGTTTTCGTAATTATAATTCTTAAAAACATGCTGTTGGCCAGCTAAACCTAAAGCGTCACGTTCTTCTGTTGTCATATTCATCAACTTTTCTAAAGCATCAAGAAAATCTTGTTTGTTAATACGGTCTTCGTAAACATACGGTGTTGGTAGGGAACCAATAATCATTTTTGAGGATGGCTCGATACCAACACCAAAATAGTTTTCTCCATCAGTAACTTGTTCTTGAAGGCCTCCCGTCATATTCACAATGATGGGCGTACCGGCAGACAATGATTCTAATGTGCCCAAACCAAAACCTTCGGCATCAGAAATATTGACTGTTACGTCGGCAATATTGTAAAAAATATTTAACACTTCTTCGTTGATGTGTTTTGAAGAGAAGATTATTTGTTCGTTTGTTAATCCAAGTTTGGTGACAATTGCATGTAGATTTGTACCTTGTGAATCAATCGGATTAGTATGCATTAACAGTTGTGCTTTATCGTGGCCAACTTTGTCTAAAAAGGCCGAGAACCATTCAATAAGGGTTGCTGGGTGTTTTCTTCTACCATTTCTGTTGTTCCAAAATATAGTAAACTTGTTGGGGTCTAAAAACGTATTATCGGCTAAGAACTTGTCTTTTAATTCTTTGTCAAGTACTTTAAAAACGTTAGGGTCTACAGCGTGCGGGTGATACTGACATTCGATATCTGGCGCTATTTCGCGAACAACTTCGTCTGTTAGCTTAGAGATTGTTACAATCTTGTCATTCGAATCATAATATGGTTTGTTATAAAGCGGAGCCGGTTTGTTATCCCACACGTGGTAATACATCATTGGAACGTTTGGACGAATTTCGTTTTCCATTTCCCACAACCAATAAAAATAACGAGGGTCTGTCATAAACCAAAGTAAATCTGGCTTTTCATTATGTAAAACAAAACGAATTTGTTCTTGTGTACCAAAATTGTTTGTCGGAAGAATACGCCACCGGCCCTGATACTCTTCAACAATTTGCATATTGTATTTTTGGTGTTTCAAAGCAGCACCTAGACTGATAACTTCATATCGGCCAGTATCAAGCAATGCTTTGATAAAATTACGGGTTTGGATACCAACACCAGACGGACTCAATGGATGGTCTGAAAGTGTTAGGATTTTTTTGAGCGGTTTCTCCACGGGCGGTCACATTCCTTATTTTCAAATTGGCACCATTTACAGGCCGATAGATTTTTCATAAAGAAGCTTCTATCATCAATATTGTATATCGTTTGTGTTAACAAGCTTACAGCATTTGTGGTTTTCAGATTGCCACTAGTAATACGTACCAGTTCTATTATATCCTTTTTTGCAGTTCTTTTAAGCAAACAAAAATAAGTTTCAATATTTTTTACATCTAAACCGTGTTTTTCTGCCAGAAACTTCTTATAAAGTGTAAGCTGATAGGAATTAAGGGTATTCCCCTTCTTGGCCGAAGTCCAACCCCAACTACAAGTCTTCCAGTCAATAACATGTATTTTGCCATCTTCTGTTTTGATTACTGCGTCAATAAAACCTCGAAACGGGCGTTTCGAAAGTGGTAGTTCAGTTACAGATTCCATCAATTCTTCTTCGATGTGAAGTACTTCGAAGTTTCCAAACGTCTTTCGCATGAACGGCATAATTTCAGGAATTAAACGTATCCCTTGATCATAAAACCATTCAATACCTTCGTCGTAGTCCATCGATGGTTTTTGTTTAGCAAACCATTCAACTAATTCGCCGGTTTTATATTCACTGGTAAGTTCGTCAAGTTCTTTGTTAAAGATTTTTCTGAAGTTGGAAGAAACGCCATCGGCGGGTATGCCTGCTAGCAAAAACTCGCAAGCAGTATGCACAGCGCTTCCAAATGCGGTATGAATGGATCCGTCGCCTTTAAGGCCTTGAATATATTTAATTTTGTATCTTGCGGGACATTCATTGTAGGTTTTTAACTGTGAAAACGAAATATACTGTTTAATGCTCATGATTTTCCTATAACTTATACAGTTATAGTATAGCACTAATCAGAAGGAGTGTCAAGTACTTCTTTTTTAGTTCGGGTTTTTCTGATTCTTTTAGGGCGGAATTCTTTTAATGCTGTTTCACCGTCTGCTTCAGTTTTGTTCAACACCGCTGGTTTTTTGACTGGTAAACCAACACGCTTTGATGGTTTTGGTTTGGTAAAAACATATTTGAAAGTCCACTCGCCGGTTAATTGGTTGTCCCGATTATTTTGTATATTACCAGTGGAACTAAGTAAATCTTTACGAGTTACAACCAAACCCTTTTGTTCTTTGATTTCGGCAATTACACCCTTTACATCTAAATACTCTGCTGGGCGAGAACGGTTGGCACGCTTTTTAACAGAAGCTGTAACACAAATTCTATTATTCTTTTTATCTAATTCAATATTAACTAACATTATGATTTTCTCCTTTCATTATAAATAGTTCTTCTATTTTTTTAGCTACGACTGGGTGGAATTGGCTAGCTTTTTTGGGTGACTCGTTAAACCATATTTCAAATGCTGTAGCAAAATACTCATGAATATCTGTAATCGCATAAGGATAAGATAACACACCTTCAGCAATACTGTCGATTCTCTCATAAGTTAATTCGTTCATTAAATGATTATCAAACTTTTCGTTATATTCTGTATTGTTCCAAAAATCAAAACTCATTGTTTCAATATTATAGTCGTTTAACAGTTGAAACACGTGTTTTCTTTTTTTGAGGAACTCTTCTTCTATACTACCATCTGAATATAATTCATTCCTATATCTTTCTTCGGCGGCATGGGCTAATTCGTGTAATATATTGTCCCCCAAATCAAAAGTGTGTTCTAATTCTGATGTAACATATATAGAACCATCCACATACGTCGCTTGAACATGTTTATCATCAAAAAATTGTGCTTTTCCAATATAAATGCCATCAACCAAGTCAAACATCCACGATGGTAAAACTTTCAAACCAGCAATCGAAGCTTCAAGATTAATGCGTTTTGGTAATGGGTTGAGTAAGGTTATATACGTATTATGAATTTTGTGTATTCTACGTTGTTTTTTTGCACCAGTTGCTGCTTCTGTAATATAATCTCTATTCATCTTTCATATCATTTAAAACCTGCTGTGCGCGCGGGTCTTCTTCATAAAGTTCGTCAGCATTAAGGCCTTCTTCAAACCCCTTAAGATAATTTTCTTCAGCGATTGCAAACACAATTTCCGGAAAATCTTCTGCCAGCAATTGTACAATCATATCAACAGTAACTTCTTCATTTTTCGGGTTAAATTTTTCTCCTGCCAATTGTACCATGGTATTTCTTAATGTTGGTTTTCCGCCTTGTTCTTTTATAGATTTCACCATAATTTGTTCTAGATTTTCTTTTTGTAATTCGTCTAATATCTCTTGATTCATTTTTTCTCCTATAGAATCTTTGATGCTAAGGTTGCTAATTCTGAACGTTCACCTCTGGTTAGTGTAACATGGGCCGAAAGGCCATGAGTCTTAAATTTTTCAACAGCAACCGTGAGTCCATTAGTATATTCATCTAAATACACATTATCGATTTGTTCAATATCGCCAGTTAATACCAGCTTCGTATTTTCGCCAACTCTAGTAATAATTGTCTTTAATTCGTGACTAGACAAGTTTTGGGCCTCGTCAATTACTATAAAAGCATCAGAAATGGAGCGTCCACGAATGTATGTCAAAGCTTCGATTTCAATAATACCCTGATCAAAATGGTTTTTCATTTCATATCTGTCACCAAGTAAATTTTGAAGGTTATCATAAATTGGTGCAATCCATGGCATCATTTTTTCTTCCAACGTACCCGGTAGAAAACCGATATCTTTACCCAATGGTTGAATTGGTCTAGAAACAACCATTCGTTTATATTCTCCCGAGTGTAACACTTGGTCTAATCCCGCCGCAATTGCTAGCAAGGTCTTTCCACAACCGGCTGGTCCGACTAACGAAACCAATTTAATATCCGGGTTTGTCAATGCATCCAAAGCAAAGGTTTGTTCTTTATTTCTAGACCGGATTTTAAAGATAGGCTTCTTTTTGGCGTTAGTAACTCTAGCCAATGGTTCTTTCTCGCCAACATAACGACCAATACCAGATTTAGATTTACCTTGCAATAGAAAATATTGGTTTGTATATACCGGGTCTTCGATATCTAAATCTTCTAAATATAGATCATCATCATAAAATTCTTCTATCATTTTATCAGATATGTTTAATTCTGTCATACCGGTATATAATTGGCTTGTATCTGAAACTAATCTTTCGGTTTCGAAATCTTCTGTTTGCAGTCCCAAACCATCAGCTTTTACACGCATGTTAACATCGCGGGAAACCAATATTACTTCCCAGTCTCCACTGGCATCTGAAACGAAACGTTCTTCTCGTACATCTAACGCTGTGGCAATAATTTGATTATCTGAATCTGCGGGATCGTGCCCTGCAGGCATATCATCTGGTTCGATGGGTTGAACAACTCTTATTGTGCCTTTCTCCTCTTTTAATGATACGCCGTCGTATAAACTTCCGTATTCACGAAGTTCATCAAACATTCGAATCGTACTTCTGGCGCAAAATCCGACTGTATCTTGTCTTTTTTTATGTTTATCCAACTCTTCTAAAACTTTAAATGGAATTAATATTTCGTGATTGTGATAATGTGAAACTGCACTAATATCGGTTAGATATACACTAGTATCTAAGACATAAATTTTGTGGGCCATGATTGTCCTTTATATAAATAGTTCTTTCGAATTAGAACAAATGTTTTTTTTAATTTCTGACTCATAGTTACTACTGAGTATGAAAAAGTTTTTGTCATTCCTTGTTTTAATTCCGATGATGTTTGGTATCATAAGCTGCAGTGCAGTGAATCACACCATATTCTCTAAAAAGTATAACACAGATCCACGCGAATCTTTTGTATATATCTCAATAAAACATACAATGACGGTTTGCACAACAGATGATGTATGTGTTAGTAATGATTTCAAAGGTTCCGCTAGTGGTGTTATATTCAAGCGCTCATACAAATCTTCTTACATTCTTACAGCAGCACATGTTTGTGGCGCACCGGCTTTAGAATCACAAGCTATGCTTATGGGTGGTAAACTTGAGTCTGCACATGAAGTGACGACACTAACAGGCCGTACATATAAAACTGAAGTTGTCAGTTTAGACCATTCGATTGATATATGTACTCTTTTTGTTCCCGGGCTTAGTCATATGCCACCGATTCCTAGAGCTAGTGAACAACCGAAGCCGGGTGATAAAATTATTAATATTGCTGCGCCTTTAGGTGTTTTCGAAACAAATGTTGTACCGATAATGACTGGTGTGTATATTGGTGATAAAAAGGACGGCGGCGCGTTGTATTCTCTCCCGGCTGCTGGCGGGTCATCTGGCTCAATGATTTTAAATGGTGACGGTGAATTAATTGGCGTATTGTTCGCAACCCACATTGGTATGAATCAATTGACACTTGGTACTAGCTTTAAAGAAACCAACAAATTTATTTATGAATCAATAAAAAAACAAGATCAAACAAAAATGATTAAACTAATCGCGCGTGTTATTCAGAAAGGTACACTCCGCGATCCAAAACTTTTGATATCTCATTAGGCTTCACAAACTCCACAATTTTATTAGGATTAGCAACTGATTTAAGAATCAGGTACGCACCTTCTGCGGCTTTAAGCGGTACTGTGTAATAATAGAAATCTTCTAATGTATATTTTTCATGCTTATATATGACCATATCACCTTGGCTAACTTTATGGTTAAAAACGTCGTGTGTAAATCTCTTAGTCTTGTTGTTCATTTTTAAACTCGCTTATGGCTTTGTATACGTCTGCAAGAACAGATTTTGTATCTTTAAAAGGTTCTAGCATATCATCCGTATAACCAGTATTTAGTTCTCTTTTCAAAATAGTAGCAATACTTTCCAAATCTAAATAACTAATATGAATATGTTCTAGAAGACGACCGTTACGTGTAACGGCCTCATCAATATCAGTCATAGGTACGTTTGTAGTACAAATGATTTTAATCTTTAACAGTGAACCCAAAATACCATCACTTAAATTCAATGCTGATGATATATCTTCTAAATTGGCATCTGTCCTTGACTTTAATATTTTATCAGCATCTTCAATCACCAATAATATCGGTTTTTTTACTTCTTGATGTAAACTATGTAACACATGAATAAACTCTGGATTTCCAAGTTTGGCGACCATACTTGACGGAACCAAAACATGGCAATATTTGTCACCCAATTCGGTTATTAAATTCTTAACCAAAAATGTTTTCCCAGTACCGGGTGGACCCTCAAAAACCATTAGATTTCCAAATTCGTTATGTGCTAATAAAGTATTTTTAACTTTAGAATACTTTTTTTGTACGTCAGTGGCGTAGTTTGCTGGTTTATATTCTTCTACAATAATGTCTAATTGTTCACAAATCAACCTTTTATTCCGCAACATGATAGTATGAAGTTTAGATTCTTCAATCTTTTTAACCTTTTCTTTGAAATAGGTTTGTAGGTTTTTAAAATCAAAGGTGTCAAGATAATACAACTGTATTTGGCATGCAGTATATTTGTCTTTCTTAAATGAACTAACAGTTAATGCAGCGTCACCCCAAAAAATAGTAAAACTTCGGGACGAAACTTGCTCTAAATATTCGTTGTCAAAATATGCATCCGAACTAGTTTCAGATTCGGAAAAAAGCTGGCCCTTAAAAACCGAAACTAAATGGTTTTTTATTTCAAATAATTCTTGATCGGCATCAAGTTTCCCATCAAATTCATATTCAAAGCGGACACTTTTTTCGAACAAAGCTTTCATATTAAGACCACCCAAGGCAATTTCACACGGGGGCCTTAATGTCGCGTTTATAGCGTACATCCACCATGGTTTATCGTCAGCATCAGTCCAATCACTGTTTGTAAATCCAAATTTACGCATAATAACAAAGACCTAATCTTTTGCTTGTTTTTTGTTCTTACCCTTTTTGGCTTTGATTACCACGGGTTTAATTGTACGTACGCTAAAACGACCGGTTTTCCGGCTTCTTTTAACTTTATAATCAATTCCTTTTATGAAATTGGTATCCAATTTTGTACGGGCGTGATCCATGGCGGAATCATAATCATCAAATTGTGCTACAATTTGCCATGTTTTAGTCGGAACTTCCGTTTCTTGTGTTGTGGGGTTCGTCATTATTATCTCCAGTTATGTTTAAACTTTCTTCGATTTTGTATTTGCGTACCAACGCTCGGAAGACGTGTGGGTGCAAACCTATCATTCTAGCTGCTTCTTTTTTAGTAGCCGCAGCAGACACGACATACCTTAGTATACCATCTTGAACAATATTTTTCAAGCGATACCATATAGGCATGCCAAATAATTTGCCATTGAGGGGGCGGGCGGAAACTTCTAATTTAAGCCCTATTAATTCCTCTAAAGAGAGGCGGCTTAACATTAATTCAAAGTCTACTGAGGATCTACCTTCATCCTTCAGGATCTTACTGAGGGATATGTTTTTATAAATCCCAGTTGTTTTCTTTTTCTCAGACTTAACTTGTTTTTTCATATATGATATAATCAGACTAGCTTAAGCAGTTAAGGCTTTACAGAAGTCTTAAAGCTAAACCAAACCAGTAGTACTATCAATTAGTATACCATACCTTAATAATTTATTTTATATTGATCTTTTCGATCTAGCAAAGAGAGCTACTTAGATGTATATGATGGAAGGGGATAGATCTATTAAATCTCAGTTACTACGTTTTCGTCTTCTTCTTCGGGTGGTAATTCATCTAGTTCATCTTCGGCGGTCCCAAAGTCTAGCGCTGGCGAACCAGAGGGCTCTCCCATATCCATATCACCCTCGCCAGTTTCGTAATTAAGCTTTTCTTCTTTTTCTTGTTCGTACTCATCTGTTGTGGGTTCTTCAAGATTAATTTGTAGTTCATCTTCAAACTTGTCAAAATACAGCTTCAAATTCGTCAGCAAATAATCAAAGAAGGTTTGACGATCTGCTTCTTCACTTAATGTCTCGTATGCGTCCAATACAGAAACTTCTACTTTATTCCAAGATTGGTAAGCGAAATTTCTACCGGTTTCATCTTCGCCATCAACACCAAATTGTTCTTCAGGGTCGTCTACTTCTTGACCTTCGCCATCTTCAATATCAATAAAATCAGGATCATCTTTTGGATCATCTACATTGATATCAATCTCTTCTTTGATATCAATCATTCTATTGGCATCGTCAGGAGACAATGAATTAATAACGGCATGTAAAATATGAGCACGGAACGATTTTCTTTGAGAGAAATCTGTAGTTAATGACTTAAAATCTTTTTCTAACACTGGAATGATTTTCCTCAGAAGATCTTCTAATACATTAATTCCAGTACTTTCGTGCGGTACTCTGTCTGGGACACTTGTTGAACTAGCTTCTTTAATAACGTTACGAATCGCCTTTCTTAGTTTAAATTCATTTAGGTTGGCTTGAATTTTGGTTAAGTTGCGCTTGGTTTCCATCAGCCGTACAGCTTTTTTAACGAAATTACGCATCTTCCGCTCTGCGCGGAACTGTTCCATTAGGGCGTCTCTTTTAACCGGGGCTTCTGACTTATTCTTATTGTACTTTTTTTTAATCATGCCAATTCTCCAATATCCTACGCAATTAAATAGTTCATAACTTCGCGAATTAGGGCTTCTTTTTCCTCATCCTCTTCTTTATCTTCTTCATCAGCCGTTCCACCGGCGAAGCCTTCAACAGAACCACCGGCCATGGCAGATATTTCGTCAAACGTTTCCAATTCTTCCAAAATCAGTGATTCTAATACTGAATTCTGTAGCATGCTAGAAGGTGGCTTAGCCTCTTCGGTACCGGCTTCACTAGTTCCGGTTAAGATACTCCAAATTTCTTCCTTTGTCTCAGTTCTTACATGTTTCGGTAAAGCTAAAAAGAAATTAACTCTATCACCGTGTTTGATGTATGCTCGGGTTTGCGAACCGCTAACCCCACCTTCGTTAACATCTAAAGTTTTTACACCAAATGACTGAACTCTGACGCCTTCGGGGGCTGCTGATGCTGCAATGTCAAATCTACCATCGTTACCTCTGGCCAAACCGAAGACAGGAATGATAATTTCGCCCGGGGACGAAGCAGCTTCAATATATGAATAAATATACTGTACCGGTGAATTCGCATGCATAATGCCATGAGGATCAGTTTGACTGTTTCCCATAATAACAAACTTAGGCATTGGAATATTTGAGTCACGCACGATTAATTCCCAGCAACGCATAGAATCAATGGCAGATATTCCATCACGTTCTTTAGCTCCGATCAACACATGGATATCGGAACTTGGAAATGTAGAATAAATCGTCTCTAACATTTTATAGTGTTCTCTGTGGGGTGGTTTAAAACCTCCCGGCAAGAATACGCTGATTTTAGATGAATTCTGATCGACCTGTTCGGCCAGCATGTTGAGATCGTGTGATAATCTTTCACGGCCTTCTCGCTGATATGTCTCCATTCCTAGGATTTGGTTAATCGGCGCAAAGTTACCGGTAAATTTATACCAGTGGCCATTATACACAAAGGTGAACCCTTCTGCGGCCGTGGTAATGTCGCGAATTTTCTGAGTTTGGTAATCGAATTTGCCTCTGTTTCCAGCGCTGGCAAAATATTCACCATCCCCTTGTTCAAAACGACCACCTAAGCTAGCTACTTTTTTCAATACAGTTTGTCGAAAATCTTGTGTGGTACTATCATTATTGACAATATACGCACTTTCGAATTTCTCTAATAGTCTGACTGCAAAATCATGAACGATTAGTTCTATAGGTCTTAACGCCGCAGCCCGGACCTCACGGGCATTATTGAGAATATCGCCAACTGCCGCGATTTGTGAAGGATTTAAACCTTTTGTGATTAGACGCTTGCGAGGCTTGGTATCAACTAGCGTTTTGACAAGCATGCGAATATTCTCAGAATACTTCAGGTACATATCGCGATTGCGTGTTTCAAAGAAATCTTCAGTCCGGTCTTCGATTTGATTCTCGTTTAAAGCTTCTTCTTCCTCTTCTGCTGTAAAAGCTGTCAGAATATCATCTGCGTTGTTGTGGAGAATACGCATTGTAACATAATCTTCAGTTGTATCCTCATCTGTGAGATTTACAGATTCCATTTCAGCACGGAGTCGATTAATAAACGGTGCTGGCTTAAACGGGCTTATTAGATTACGTAGTTCATTTTGAATGATTCTAAATCTAGCATTAGATTGCTGTAACTTATCATTCATTCGTTCAACTAATTCTTTAAACTTCTGAACCGGCCCTAAGTCAATCGGGACGCTTAATCCACTGGTATTTTTGGCTGGAGTTAGAGATCGTACGCGAGTACCGGTCAAAGCATCATAGGTGCCGTGGCCTTCAACATGCATCGCCACAACTGAACCATACTTATCATAATTAATTACATTTGGGTTATTTGGATCTAGAATTTCGAAAGAATACCAATTGTAGTTTCCCTCCGCATCCGGGCCGAACATGTCTTTCTGTGCTCGACGGTCCAAGCTATTGATTGCTCTTTCCAACGCATCTAAAGAATCTAAAAACGCAGCCTTAAGCTCGGGGTTCCGAAGTTCAAATTTCAACTTAGTATTAATCATACTGCCGCTGGCCTTGCTCGGATCGTCCAACATTCGCGCAGCGGTACGTACATCGGTTTTATTACGGCCCAATACTAGCCCGCTAAAAGAGTCATCAACGTCGTTAACAACATAAGTAATGTAAATTGATTGACCGTCTAGCTTTTCACCACCGGTAATTTTACCAGCAGCAGCTTGATTGAAAATATCAGACAAATCTCTAAAAGATAACGCCGGTACATCAATATTAAAATCATATAAATGGCTCAAGTGGCCATATAACCCGCCCATATTACTACCTCTCTTCTAAAATCTCAATTTGTTCTTCTAACATTGCCTTTTGTTCTGTTAGCTTGTTATACTCACATCGGATTTCTTCCAATATGTCTAAAGCTTTCTTCTTTTTAGCTTTGTCGATTTCACGGACAATCGGCATGCCTTTAACCAATTCGGCCAATCTCACCAATCGTCTGTCATCAGAAGTTTCTTCTCCCAACTCTCCAATTAACCACTGCTTCGCTGCCTTTTTATAATTAAAGGACATTATTACTCACTATCAGTCGAAGGTGTTCGGCGTCTGCGAGTACGAGCGGTACGAGTCGGTACAGCATCTTCGGTTAGAATTTCTGCAGGTTTAACTTCTACTTCAGGCTCTGGTTCTGGTACAACCACGGGCGCGGGTTCTGGTACAACCACCTTAGCTTCTACCACAGGTGCTGCGGCCTTAGCTGCTAAAGCTGCGAAATGTGCTGCTCTGCGCGCTTTTCTTTTTGATACACTAGCCATAATTATTTCTCCTTAGTATATTATATCATTAATTAGTTATGTCATCGGGCGTTTGACTGCCTTGAGTTGCTAAATAAGGTTTTTTTCTGTTTCTAAGACTCCAACTACCGCGTATGGTAGCGCCAGCCGGTGGTCTGTTGATAATAGAGTCGTCACAACCTGCTCGTCTAGAAAGTTCTTGTCGCCCATTGTTTGCTTTATTAATTATAAAATCCTCTGCAAATTTTTCTTGTGTGTCGTCAGTAAAACCAGTCCAAAATGAACAAACCTTATAAGCACCAATATCGTACGGCGCGGTTCGGGCCGAGCCGGATAAATCTGTGCCAGAACCAGTGGTTAATCCAGTTTCGTGTAAATATCCACCATCTGCGGGGGTTAAATTACTACCACTAAAATCTGTAAACATATCTCCCCATGTTGAACCGCTAGCGAAGGCTTTTATACAATCGACTTGATCTCCAGTAAGAAGAAATTCTGCATTAGCATGAAATGCTACACAATTGTACGCGTCGGTTCCTTTAAAAGCTACGCCGAAATTTGAGCCGAACTCTCTAGTTGTGACTGCCACACAATTATACATTTTAGTTACTTGCATAATATTATGACTTTGATTAGTAGCTATAACTGTACAGTTATATGCAGCGCTGCCAACGCCGTCTAAACGAATTTGTGGCGCGGAATAACTTGAACCTGAAGATATAAATAAACAATCTTGAGCGATTGTATGAGCGGGAGAAATTTGACGGTAATTTGTCCCAGCGTTATAAAAAGTACAATATCGTATTATAATTGGTTTGGCTGAATTATCAGAATCTGTATTATGAAAAAGTTTTGTAGTACTATTTTTGGCATAAATCGTACAATTTTCTACCAATAACCCTTCAGCTTGGGAAGCTCCGATTAAACCACCATTTGAATTTCCAAATTCTTCTATAATAAGATTTTTAAAAATTATGTCATCTTTATTTGAACAGTCAACTAAAGTGCCATAACAACCAATACCATTAAGGCGAGGTGTTTGGCCTGCTTCCGCTCGTAGTTCAAAACCATGGTTAACTGTACCGGTTAACGCCCAGCCAATCCCGGTAGAAAAATCTGATTCACCACCCGAACTGGTGCCATAAGTTGCACTATCTTGAATAATGATGATGTTGTCATCTGCTGCAGCTAAGAGCATTGCGTTATTAATTGTTTTCGAATCAGCAGTTCCATCTTGTTTTACATATGTTGGCATTAATTAACTTCCCGTAATATCCGTTGGTTCTTGTTTTCTTCCACGCGTGGCTAAATATGCTTCTTTTTTGGCACGATATTTCCAAACACCTCTAGAAAATAATACAACCGGTACTTGGTCTACTTCTTGTGCGGTGCTTGATTCTGCTCTACGTTTATATTCTTCTTTACCGTTTTGCTGAATAACACAATCACGTACGTTTATATGTGAACCATTGGGCGAAGCGCCTTGAATAGCTGCGTTGGCGTCTACTACATCATAGTTTTTAATTTCAAAACCATCGATTGTCCATTCGCCATCGGTCCCGGCCATTGAAAAAGCGGAAGTTTGTGCAGATTCGCCATCTAATACTGGTGAATTACCGGGCGCGGCAGTAATCCGGATATATTCCACCACACTTGAAGTTACACTTTCGACATAGGTGCCGTTATACACTTCAATAATATCAAAATCATTATCTGACCCGGTTCTAGCATTAGAAAGGGCCGTATGAATTGATGCGTAATCTTTACCAGTCCCGACAGTGATGGTCGCCATGGTTTAATTACTCGCTTTGAATTTTTTGTAGGGCTTTTTCGACTAGTTCTGCGACCAAAGTACGAGTTTTTTCTTCATATACAACATCATGTTCGTCATCCTCGTCTTCTGTCTCTTCCGGCTCTTGTGGCAATGCACAAGTTTTATCTAGTTCTTCATCTTCTGCAACCATATCGGTTCCATCAGACTCGGCTGTTGCTTTTTCTTTAAAATCGACCTTATTATCGACTTCCTCTTTTAAAGGTATACCAAATTTTTCGCGAAGCAGAACGTTTCGCTCTTGGTTCATCCACTCATTTAAAGACATTTTAGTTTCTCCTTCGTTTAGCTGTGTAACGATTTGTTGTGATTTCTGCGCGACTGCTGATAAAGCTTCCTCATCATGGGAAGCCTTGGCCTGTTTAAATGCCGCGACTAATTGTTTAATTTCAGGTTTATATCCCAATCCACTGCTAATAATAATACGCATATTTTTTGCTGCAGCCCCAAGAACATCATGCCAATCTAGTGCATCACCAGATTTATCAGCCAAGTCTTCTTCTTCCCAATCGAGATCGCGACCTCTAGCCTTTCCGCGTAGTTTATCGACAAAATCTTTCAAACCTTCGTCTATCAACTCTTTGTCGTTTTCATTCATTTGTTTTAATCCTTGTTTATAATTATCTTCCCAATCGCGGAAATTCATATTACCACTTTCGTATGCTTCGCGTTCAAGCTCGCGCATATTGCTGTCTTTTTGTGTATAACCCTCACCGGTGGTTATATTTTGTAATCGTCCTTCACAATTTTGAAAATGATGTACCATTTCATGAGAAAGAGAACGAAGTACGTCCTTCGGGTGGCGACCGGTCGTAAATATTGTAATCGCTTCCTTGTCTGGCTGGTAACAAGCTGTTTTACCTAATACATTTCCAGCATTTTGTTCGTCGTGCATAAAATTAATTGTTGGAGGTCTGTTAAACCCAATATTCTTTTGTGAAAATTGTACAAAAGAATCAAAAAGAGGTTTTACATCAGTTGAAAGAAACCCAACACCATCGGTAACGTTTAAACCTTCGGTCATAGGCTCCATTTCTTCCGGACCTTTTCCTGCGTCAACAACGTTTTGTGTAGCTACGGCTTTTTGGAGTCTCTGTTTTAAGTGACGCATTTCTCTAGGTTTAATATGACCGATGTTTAATTTAGTTTCTAATTCAGTCATTCTGGCCAAAGTATCATCCATACCTTTACGTTTGGCGATTTCTCTAGCTTTTGTTATTAGCTCCCCAATTTCCATTTTAAGCTTTCGATCTGCATGGGTATCTTTAATATCAGACTTCTGCTTAATAGCTATAAATTGTTTTACTTCTGGATCTCTGCTAAGTTTATCTAGTTGAGTTTTTGTGGCTTTAACGTCGGACATATACTAACCCCTCGATACTAGTAATTAGTATGAAATGAAATGAAATTGTCTTTATTGTTCAGCTAATTCGAAGTCACCGGAACCAATATTGTCTGTTCCCGGCAATGCAGTTTTATTGTAATCTTGTTTGAAATCCTTAAGACTACCGACTAATATAATAATTTCTTTTAAAGGTAGGCCCGTTGCCGCAGCCGCTACATCAAGCTTGCCCTCAACTACTGCAGATATCACGGTAATCAACATTTCAATTTTTTTAGGAAGGTTTAACAACTGACCAACTAACAAATTGGCCATGGCAACAAGAAAAATTGCGCCAACTTTAATATATTTTTTAGTACTAAAAAGTTTTATACCATGCACAATTTTTCTTGTGTTATACTTTTTTAGGAACCCTTTTTCTTTTAAATTATTGACATATGTTAGCAATCTAGTTAGTAATGGTTTAACTAATGTAATATATTGTTTATATGTCCACTCTTTGGCATTAGCAAATTTTTGCCTAATTCCGCCCCAAATTTGGCTAGCAATTGATTCACTGATCAGACGGTTTTGAGGAAATAAAAGAAATAATTCGTTTTCTATTAACCATTCTTTAAGATCCGCTTCTGAGTTTTCGGGCTCGTTGAAATACCGCCATTGTTCTACTAATAATTTAGACCCCATTAGAATTGCGGCTCGTTATTATCCACTTCACCCGCTTCCGGTTGAGCCCCGGCCTCTTGGCTATTAAGCTTTTGTAGGGCAATGTGGGCTTGTTTAATTTTGTTATAGTCTTGGATAGGATCGAAACCGATTGCTTGAGAGAAAAAGGCCATAAAATAAGCCTTGGCATATTCATTATTAGACTCTCGCAATTTGTTAATTGCCAATTGTACCGGTTTGCTTTGTATTAATTTTTTAGCCAATAATGCCGCCGCAGCGTTTTTTTGTTTAACGTCTTCAGCACCTAGCTCTTCTATTATTATTTTTTTGATTTGACTAATTGTGATATTCATATTAAATTACCTCCAGTTCTTCAAATAATTAGTATAAATTAGAGCTAAATTTCGTGAGGGGAGAAAGAAAAGGAGATTTTGTTGACGCCTAAAGGCATCACGGCATTTCGAATAAGAGTTTTCCAATCCTCAAATTTAGTAAACCCGACACTTTGGTCCATTTTGTTTTTCCAACAAAACGAATCATGTTCTTGAGAAACTTTTTCAAAAATGTCACACTTATTTACAATTAAATGAGTTATACCGTTCATTTTAATTGCGCGCATCAGACGTGGTAAATGAAGATAATTTGTTTGTCGATCCCGGCCGGTCGTTGCCCCTCGCTCGTCACCTTCTCGTTGGAGTTGTTCTAACAACACGTCATCGTAATCTTGGAAGGCCTTTGCTCCCACATATGTCTCATAGGCCTTGACTACACCATACACGTTACGAATAGACTGCGGAGGTATACCGTTTAGACAGACGCTACCGATACCACAGTGGCTGGAAGTTACGAAAGGATAGTCACCCCAATCGATATCGAGTTCGAAGCCTTGAGCGCCCTCACATAGAATAGTATTTAAATTACCATTATGGAATTCTTCATATACGTCGATCACCATGGTTTTCATAAAATTATAAAGATGACCAGTATTATCAACACCGGTTATCGATTCTAAATGTTCAATAATATTACCAAACGTCCTGCCACTTCGTTCATATTTATCGCGATATGTAGGGCCATTACCAGATTTAGTTGTTCCAATTTTTGAATTACTCCAATCAGATTCTGAATCTTTACTATCTTCAATTAAATGTTGATCTGTAGTAATATGTACTCGTTTATCAACAAACAAATTTCCTTTAATATCGATACCATTATCAATAAGTTCTTGACATTCTTGTCTAAGTTTTTTTAAATTTACCACACAACCTGGTCCAATAATTGATTTAATTCCGTGAAATACACCACTAGGAATATAATGTGTTACAAATTTCCTACCGTTATGATAAATTGTATGGCCAGCGTTGCCACCACCGTTAAAACGAAGACAATAATTATACTCACCAGATTTTAGAAGGTGGTGAGTAACCTTCCCTTTTCCTTCATCACCATGCTGTAAACCCAACACTACATCGGCAACAATACTATTTGACATCGAGAATCTCCCATATAATTTTAAAAGCAAAGCATTCTAAAATTATATCACGGATAGTACATTAAAGCAAGTATTTAATAATTTCTTCTTTAATTATTTGATTTAATTGGAATTCTGTTAAACTTAGCCCACCAGAATTTGTAATTGATAATGCGCCGTGTTGGATTGGATCGGTTATGCTAACTCGGCCACCTTGTAAATATTCTAAAAATTGTTTGCCTTTTTTTGTAATACTATAACCATCAAAACTGGCAAACGCCGAAGACACTGCATCGGCGTCGAGCGGATTGTTTGTTTTATTTGTTTTGATTTTTACCATTTTAAGTTTTTCTAAGGCTTTAATGTTCTTAATAACTTTCCTCCAGTCTTTACCTCTACCTCCAGTCGAACTCCAATCATCATACTCAGATTTTAACCGACTAAGTTGTCTATCTAAATCACGTATACGTTTTTTATACCATTTGTTATCTTTTGTGGCTTGTTCAGAGCCATTGTATCCTTGATTTTCAGGACCAGCATTTTTAGTTTGACGGTGGGAAGCTAATTCTTTTTTGATTTGTTGTATATTACTTTCAATTTCTTTTTGTTTTCCGGATATATCGACATAACCTGCAGCAGCTTGACGCAGATAAAACAACATATATGTTTCATGACCACTTGATGTTCTAAATTGTTTTATTAACGCGTTGAAACGTTTTTCGCGAGATTTCCAAAAGTCTTTAAGGCCTTCGTCGATATACTTCGGAGTGTGCATATTATAATTAGTATCTTTTTATTCTTCGGGGCAAAGATTTTCATCAAGAATTGTTAATAAATCGTTATACATATCTTGAGCGTTATCTTTTAATTTAAACCACTTTCCTAATGGAGTAGCTTTAATAAATTGTTCCCATACAAATTTATACGTTGGCTGGGCAAACACATATATATTAATATCATCAATTGTTTGAACCATCTTACTAATGTTGGCTGATGAAATTTTAGGAATTAACCAACTTTGTGGATCTTCATCTGAGAAAATAATAACAACTCTATTAGCTTCTGGTCGCCAGTCGATCTTCCAATGTTCTTTTGGCGGATTTGAATCTTCAATTGAAGCATTCCAATCATAATCGAAAGGATCACCGGGAATCCATGTTGCAATATGTCGTAAACTTAAATATAATAAATCCACAAGCATTTCTGCACCACCATACATATTAATAAGTTGGCCTTCTGCAGCCAATTGGCTTTGGAAACTATTAAAAGAGGTTAAATCAATAGCCAAATAACCATAATCATACCAATTATTAACTGTTTTAGGAGCCAATACTAATCCCCATTTAACCTTATCTTGGTTAGCAAAATAAATTGAGAATTGAGCTAAAGCTGTTACAACTGCTTGAATTTCAGTACTCATAGAACCAGACGTATCAACAATAAAGAGAATATCTGTTTCTTCTAAATCTTTATCATCGTCAATTATACCGTCGCAGTTATCATCTACACCATTACAATTATCAATAATTGTTGGTAGCACCTCGCCTAAACATAAATCTGGTATAAATTGTCCAGTATCTAAATAATTGCCCCATTGGCCATTTTTGCACATGATTTCGCCCGGTTTGCACTCGCCCACGTTTTCGGATCCTGCTGGGCCGTTATAACATACTTCCACCAAGCCTTCATCAATAAGAGTATTACAATTATCATCGTGGTTATTACAGAGTTCATCAATTACTTTTCCTTTGTATTTATCACAGGTTGGATCAGCCGAGTTTAGCCAATAACAATCAGCCAAACACTCTGTCCATTTTGTTTCTGTACACGCCGGGTCAACACATTCACAGGTTTTCCGGCCTTCGCCACATTCTAATGGCGGCTCTTGACATTGTGCTAATACTCCAATCATAAATGTGGGACAATTACACTGTAAATCCTCGTCAATCAAACCATCACAGTCATTATCTTCACCATCACACACTTCTTCTTGTGGTTGCAGTGCTGTACACTGCCATTTACCACTAATACATAATTCTTTATTAGTTTCGCATGCGGTTGTACAAAATTTGTCATCTAAATCGTCTATTAAACCATTGCAATCGTTATCTTTACCATCGCAGATTTCTTCGGGCGTTGAACCACAATATCCACAATCATTTAATTGGCCTTCATCGGTTTGACCATCGCAATTATTGTCTAATTCGTCACATACCTCTTCAGCAGGCTCTGGAGCATCACAATCTGTTAAGGTACCATCAATACAAACGGCATCACCTTTTCCACACTCATTTTCACATGGATATAAACCTTCATCGGTAGTTCCATCACAATCATTGTCTTTACCATCACAGATTTCATCTTCGCAACCTTCACACGGACCATACTCCCAATATCCTTTGCTACAATATACATTTTGTTGGCCGGTCACGCCTTCATTTGTTATGCATGTTTGTATATCGATAACACCGGGTTGTGGATCACATTCAAGTACTTGATAACATTCACCAATACTTATAATTGTATCTTTACATGTATCTGTAGTTACAATCGCACGCCACGTTTCGTCTAGCGGAGGACAATAATAATATTCTTCAATATAACAATCTTCTTTATATTGTTCAGATGATAAATAATCAATTATTGGTGCAATACCATCAATATTAATTATTTGAGGTATATATGGAATGTCACTGTCAATTGATTGTGTGGGTTCTTCATTTCCGCAGGAAGCGATAAGAAGTAGTAATATTAATAAAAATCGTCGCAAATGTTCCTCTCTATATAACTATACCAGAAAAAAACAATTGTTCTAAATAATATAAAATGCTTGGTTATTTTTTTGAATGACCACCGGTTTTATATTGATTACGAAAGCTCCACCAAGAAGAATATCGCTTTCTCGTTTTCAAATACCCGGGTTCGGCGGCGGCGTCGGCACCAATATATGCTTCTAATTCAAATGGGTTTAAATAATAAGCCATCTTACTATCTTTGAGTTTGATATAGTTTCTAATCAAATAATATACATATAATAACCATTGACCGATAAATAATAATTCTAATTGTTGTTGAAAATGAATTGTTTCATGTCGTCTTGTTATGTCGTTAATTTCATCGCGAACAAAAACAAAAAACAAAATACTAATAGCACCAATTTGAATAGGCGCAAATTTTGATAAAAACGCTGGAACGCGACTGTTTTCAATCACTATAGGTTTAAGGTTTTTAAGCATCATCTTCTCCTTTTAAATTAGGCATAGCATCTAAATTGATGCCAGCTTTTTTCTGATAATCTGTTTGTGTTCGTTTTGCTCGACCAATAAAATTACAGGAATGAATACCATCCACCCGGCGCACTTCGTTAGCTACAAACGTTTCATATGCGCGAATATTATTTTTAGCAGGAATATATTTGATACTAAGCATGACGGTTTTTCGATCAGGCCCAAAATCTTTAGCAGATTTGTGTACAGATACGATAGTAACACCATCAATTGCTCTAATTTTATTAAAAAGTTCATTATAGAGTGAATATGACTTGTCAAAAACGACTTTTGCAATATTTTCGAAGTGATCCCGGGCGATGGCTGGCCTATCTTCATTAAGATTACCCTTTCGAAATGCTTCAAATATTAATTTTTGTGACATTATAATTCTACCTCTATTACAGTGCTTTTAGTTTCTTTTTTAGCCTTTTTTTGGCGTTCTTCCTGTTCTAACCATGCAAGATATTCCAATGGCGGTAAAGATAGGCCTAGCTGCTCGTATACCGGCTTCTGTGATGACATTTATACCCCTCCTGCCCCGGGTGGGGCCGATTTTGCACGTTTCATAGAGGCTTTTGTATGGCATTTTTCTTTTTTCTTGTTATTTCCTCGATTTATAAGAGCACTCTTGTTTTTGGAGTGTTTTGCCCTAACCGACGCTTGAAATGGTTCTATTTCAAGCAAATCTGCTTCATCTTCGTCTTCTTCTAGTGATTCACGTAATTCAAGCTTATTATTTGTCAAAACTAAACGGTCTTTAGCTCTCAAAACAGCCAAAATGTCAGTATTTTCCTTATAATATATATTATTCCATGAATTTTCTTTTAAAATAACATCTTTTCGCTGAGAACGATAATATTCCCAAATTTTATATGAAGTGGGCGATAAATACTCATAATCAGGGACAATCCCTTTATTTTCAGCTAATTCTAGCGCAATATCATACATTAATGTGCCATATGGCGCTAATGTTTCGAAATTAATGATTGTAAACGCTGATAAATCAGGATCTGAAACTGGTTTTAATACAATTTGTGGATTTTGTTCGTTTATTACAGGAACAACTTGGCCGTTTTCGTTTAAAAGTCGTAAAATATACATATTTGATTCATTATTATGGTCAATATGAATTTTCCAATTTTCTGGCATAGCATTTACACATTTTGTAACATCTAATGCAACATTGTTAGACATTTCTGAAAGGATTTGCATTATAATTTTGCCATTATAATTTTTTTGAGGATAAGAATATGTATCGTCGTAAGAATGTGTAGCTAAATTATGTAATTTATCGATAACGCCGTTATTTCTTAGTAATTTAAAGGCAAGATTTTCTGTTGACCATGCGCCCTCGCGTTCTAAACCTGTTTCGCGCATTTTTGATATTTTTTCTTTAAGTTTATTAGCTAATTCGTGGGCGTCGTTATGTTGATTTTGTATATTAAGGTCGTATGCATAGTCAACGGCGTGTGTAAAATAATTAACTTTCGCATTTACTGCTTTATTATCAATTTCAACCTTCATTCTTTTTGGTTTTTGAACCCAATTTTTAGATTGTAAAGAATAAATACCCTCTGCATGGTGTGGTTCGTTAATATCTTGTATATAAACTTCAACTTCAAAGCCGAAAATACGTATTTCGTGTTTATTATTCCATACTGTCTTCTTAGCGTTAACATATTTCTTTACTAATTCAGTATTTCTATCGATTGTGGAAAAATCAACAAGGATATGAAGGTCCAAATCAGATTTTTTTGTCCAATTGTAGCTAGCCATTGAGCCGGTAAGAACAATATCAAGAATATCTGTCTGTAGAAACTCTACTTCTTCAACAAAATCCCGTGCTATAGCCAATAAACGTCGGCGCACGGAGTCTGACGTGGAAGAACCCTTCCAAATCTTTCGATTAAGACGAGTAGTTGGTAATAAATCTGATGGTTTTTGAGGCATGCTAACTATTCCTATTTACATATAAATAGTTAGTTAAGAAAGGTTAAGGAGAGAATTTAAATGGGCTATTGTACTTCGCGAATCTTTGTGTAATATTCCAATTCCACCGGCTGCAGTCCATTTTTTCATATATTTTTTGAAATCATCGATTAAAATGTCGCCTTCTTGTGCATATTTATGTTTTTGTGAAATTAAAATCACCTTAACATCCGGTCCCAAGTTATCTTTGACCCAACGAAGCTTTCCTCGTTTGGAACCGTCGTATATCGGACTAGAAAGTACGACGGGATCATAGTCTTTGATAGTTTGCCATAATGAAGGCCCACCAGCCATCCATGGTAACGAAGCCCAAAACTCTTCATCATCGCCCAAAACACTCCTAATTGCATTTGGAATAACTTTTGCAAACAAAAGAAGGTTCCGATCGGCAATACCATAATGTTTGGCTAGATTAGAATTGAATTCGCTTGTAGTGGACCGACCATAAACCGTAGTTAAGTCTTCAAAAAACGAACAAAAATCTTGTTCGGATATGATTTCGCTGGTTAAACTGAAATATTGGTATAATCGTCTTCCCGCAGCCCAATGTAAATTACACAAGACTCCATCCATGTCACAATATATTTGTTGTTTACGATCCATAAATTCCCTGTAGCATTTCTGTGTTAATATTTCTGCATGCACTGCAAACATATACCTGAATTGGGTATAAAAGTTCTTTTCCGTTGGGTGAAACTAATGCCGAAATGCGCTTTACTACATATTCGACAGTAAAAAGTGCGGATCCACAATTTTCACCCGGCGTGATTTCATGTACACAACGGATATCATCGCATTGTGTTAAATCGATATTTACTTGTGGTTGCATTTTATCGTGTTGCAGCTACTTCGCGTACGCGTTGTTCTAGCCGCTGCACACGATTTTCTAATTTTGTTGTGTTTTCTCTGGCTTCATAAAGCTCATCTTTCAATCTAGAGTTAGAAGCGTGAACCCGACCAAGGCGACCTTGAAGTTCTTCTACTTGTTGGGCTAATTGTACGTTTGTTGGCTTTGTTGGCATTTATTTGTCCTTTTGTATGAGTGTTAACTGCTCTAGTATAGTTATATCAGATATTGACGAGGTTGTAAAGTCTTTTTTAAACCAATAAATTACTATATCATCTACAACATAAAAATGTTGGGCTTCATGTTGAATGGTTTTAAGATAATATTTACTGGAAGTTAATAATGAATCCCATGGTTTTTGTTTTTGGATGGTTCGTAACCCCATGTGTGTAATAATTCCACATGAACTTGTACTGAAAAAGGCTGATTTATCATAATTGGTGGGAGCAAAAACAAATTTACACGTGAATAAACCCACAAAGCTTCGAATTTTTACTAAGTGGCCAACTAAAAAGGTATCTTTCACCCAATATATTAGTTATTATCGATATGGAACGCCGGGTTTTCCACCCCACGCTTCTGGAATTGCTTTGCCGGGGTGTTTGTGATGCCAAATTACTGGCGCGGTTTTTAGGCCTAATTCTTCCATCATAGGAATTGCCGCATGTCTCCAAATATATTCACCGGGATCGCTAAGTTTCATACCATATGATTGTCGGTGCGCACCAATATATTTGATTTCCATACCTTTTTTGGTTGCTTCATGGTATGCATGACGAATCACAGCTTTTAAAGCTTCAATTTGTTCATCGCTAGGTGTCATTGGTTTACGGTTTGGACGTGAACGAGGTTTCCAAAAGGTTTTTAGGTCGCCCTGAATTCCTGCAAAATAACCTTCTGTTTCAATACCAATTGAACGTCCATTAAAATTCTGCGCATGGCCCATTCTATAATCAACATCGTGAAGCCAATAACCTTTAGCTTCGTCTTCACATGTTACAACATAATGAATTGCTAATTTTCGCCAGCGAATCCACCCTTCGTCGTCCGAGTCTTTAACAGCCATTTGATGGAGGACAATTGTATCGACTTTACTAATCTTATTCTTTCTTTTTCTGCGGCCCTTCCAAGCTTCATGGCGTACATCAACAACATCGCCATCATTAATAACAGCACTAGCCTTAGCTTCTTCATTAATTTTAGTCCATATAACATCAGAAATCGAATCACATGGAGTTACATCACCGTTAATATTGTTATCTTTACCCCACTCATCAACAGCTTCTAAAGTTTCTTCGCCCATGATACCATCAGCACCCCAGCGAACTAAAGGAAATCCTAATATTTCCAGATTTCGCTGCAATTGTTTCACTGTCCAGACTTTATCACCCTTTTTTAAAAAACTCATAAACATCCTACCAATCAATGTCATCTTCTTCTTCGTCGCCAAATTCTTCGTTTAATTTAGCTTTAATAGCATCGAATTGACTTTCTAACGCGTCAACTTCTTGATCTGTTGCAGCCGGTGCATTAGGTGAATGACCTTTAGACGGATCTGTTTTAAATTTATCAACAATGTCTCTTGTATTATGACCTTGTTTATGCATTTTAAAAGCTTCAATTAAATCTTCTATTTCATGATCTAATTCGGCCTCGTTGATATTTAAACCATGTTGATTAACTAAATCATCGACAGTTTGTGCCGCAGCCTCTTCAATAGCCTCGTCGTATCGAGTAAATTCGCTATCATCTTGTGCATCACGAACCTTAGTATTAGGAGTTTGTGCTGCGCGATCTGCAGAATCCGGAAGATCAACAAAAAACTCCTCAGATGGGTTTGAAACTGATAATTCACGCCAGTGGTTGCCACTAGACATATATTCAAAAATCTTTGTGCCGGTACGATTTGGACTTTCATAATAAACATAATATTTGGGTACAGCTTGACTAAACCCATCATTACGATATAAAACAATTTTAACATATTTATATCCCGCTGCCTTAATAATATTCATATGTCTAGGGTCAGTATAATTCGAACTTAATCGTTGATCGTGATCTAAAACGTCCCGAACAAACGATTGCCAGACTTGCGCGCCTTTATGAGGCAACACAGAAATATCTGATTTACCGGGCAACGCTGTAACTGAAGCTTCATAAAGATATTTATAAACTTCTTCTTTAATAATTTCAAATAACTTATGTGTTTCCATTTTTATTCCTTTGATTCCCGATACATATCGGTAATTTCCGAACCAATTCCATATGGTTTAGGCTCCCGCGCGTCGTCTTTATCAACCCAATCACCATTTGGGTGATCATAATCCATGCTAGAAAATATATCAATACCATCTAAAGCATTTTGAATTTTTCTGACTAGATCTTGATAACCTTTACCTTCACCAGCAATACCAATAATGTTTGCAAAAGCCAACGCTGCAGCTTCAATTGCACGTTGTTTTTGAGCTTCTGGTATACCCGGGTTTCTTTGATTTACCGCAGACATACCGGGAAAGGCACCATAACCCGGTTCTAAACCATCATATTCTTTAAGTGTTTTTTTTAAGCCTTCAAGGGCTAGGTCTTTAATACGCATATTCTAATTAGTTTTTATTAAACGAATAAGAACAGCTTTTGAGGATTATTTATATGGATACCAATATTTGTGATAGCCGGTGTATTTCGTAGAGTCGCGGTTTTAAGAAGAAGAATTACTAGTGGTGTAAGAAGTTGTCTAGGAAAACGATGGTATATAGCTGTACGTGAACCATGGTCAAGTGGTGCTCCACCGGTTTTTAAATATTTATATAATCCACGAAGTACTATTTGTACCGCAGAAACTAAATGAATATTACCCTGTTGATGTTTTTCTTTAACTTGATTTACAAGATTATAAAGAAATTCAATCATGATATTAAACGTCATTAAATCACGATTTGAAAGCGGCTCATTATGAAGAAATTGAAGAAAGCTTTCCATGGAAACAATTTGTGATGTTTCCATCCAACCACAACAAATCAAATTAGATATCCAAATCTGGCCACTATCATAAACTTCCGGTGTATTGGCAGTTTTATCATCAGAAAATATATCTAAATCGGCATTTTTATACCAATGCAACTCTCTATAAAAAAGATGTTGATTGTAATAGAAACGTAAAAGATGATTGTTACTGAGAATATAACCGGTGGTCGCGTCAGAATCCCCGACAACCTCTTTAATTTTGTATCGAGCTAATAAAGGTATGGCATTCCAAATTGCAATTTTGAATTCAATGTGAGATTCTTCCTCGCTGGCCAATTCGTCCCAAACTTCAGTAGCTTGGTTAAAAAGCCTTTCATATGTTTCGGGGGTTTTGTTTTGAATGGTTTCCCAATTACTTTCGAAGGTTTTGTTGTAATCGGGTTGTTTGTGGACTGAAACTATCATACAATAATTATGATTGCCACTCGGCTATCGAGCCAGTGTCTTTGATTTTTCTATATATTTGTTTCTTTTTAGGATTCCAATAAACTGATAGTATTCGCCAATTAAGCTGGGGCCATGGGGGATTGTTCACATATGCATCTTGAATTCTTTTAACTATGTGTTGTTTCGATATCTGTTGACATTCTTCCATAGCCTTACCTCCATGGATTAACATTAAAAAGTCGTCGTTTTCATAGATGCGTAGTTCATACAATATCGGCTTTTCTAGTTCTTCTTGAATAATCTGCCGTAGTTGTCGTCTTGTAATAGCCATATTATATACAACTCCATTTATAAAAGGAGTTGGTGGACCGCGCGAGAATCGAACTCGCGTCCAAAAAACAATTTAAATAACGTCGTTCACAAGTTTAGCTGGCAACCAACCGCCAGCATTTCCACCTACTACATGTAGGGTAACTTCATTTGAATCCCGCCTACGCGTACCACCAGTTTTTCCTAAAACTGGAAATGTTTAGAATCTGTTAATATAGTATCTAAAGACTACAGACTAAGCCGCAATGGCTAGGTCATCAGCAAAAATGTCGCCAATTATAAGTTTTGAGCTTTTTACTGTATGCTCATACAGACTTGCACATTATTTATTTTATTCTTTGTCGAAACCAGTAGCGGCCCGTATTATCTAATTAACCAATATAAGCTGAACCATATTTATCATCGCCTGTTTTAAACCAAAGATAATCTTGTGTTCTACCCAAAAGTACAACAGTTTGTGGATTACGCGTCTTGGTCATTTTTTGAATGGCAGACCCATCAGTCGGATTAATAATATGGTAATTTGGTAGCGACATTGTTAACAACTTTTGTTCTTCTTCGCCGGTACGTTTTGCCATTCGTTTAACTTTAAGCCATTCTTTTCTATCTAATGGGAAACTGATATTTTCATTTTCTTTTAAAAGGGATGATATTTCTTCTTTGATAATCCTTGTCAAAGTTTCAATGGTTAGCTGCATATTGTTTCTCCTATAATATATTAAATAGTATGTTGTATTATAGAATCACACTTTTTTACTAAAATCTTCAGGCGTGGAATAATCAGTATATATCCCACCAATATTAGGCCTAGTACTAGTATAATATACTCTGAGTGAATTGTCAACTAAAGTAAAAAATAAGTTATCGCATTTACATATATCCGCAGAACGCTTTACTGTAAAATCTATATCACGATATTCTTCTTTACAATTCGGACATGCGACGGTTATGATGTCTTTATTGTCGGCCATTAGGGATCAAAAAACACAAAATGTGGGTCCATTGGGTTTTCGAAAGTTACTCCAAAATTCCCGGCATGTAAATCTCTTCCCTCCGCGCCAGAAGCGTGAAGGCCATAAAGACCCATCATATATCGTATATATAATTTATCATGAAATACTCCAAACTTCTCGCGGAGGGTTCGAAAATTCTTAAAATTCTTTAAACGATGCGCGACGGACGAGCCGTCGTACGAGCTTACAACATAATTAGCAAACGCATCATAAATATGATCAGACATAAAAGGTAATTCAATCATGATATTAAACGTCACTAAATCTCGCGCCGCAATTAATTTTTTGTGTGTTAATCCAATTGCAATCTGTTTAAATTCTCTTTGTGTTAACTCTATACCGGTATTACTAAACCAATCGAGCAAATATAATACTTCAGTGTTAACCTGAGTTAATTCATATTCAATATCATCTAACGCGTTAATAAAATCTAATATCTTCCGCGCTGCAGGATCTCGCGTGTTTCGCAGCTTTAAAGCTACAGAATCTAAATAACGAGTATAATCACTCCAAGGCAACACTTTATTCATTTCAACATAATTTAATGGTTTTCCCGAACCCGTACCGTTTTCTATTATACCAATATCATAAATCATTAAATCAGATCGTAAATGATCATCTGAAGAATCAAAAGCTCGTCTCTGCAAATTTTTATACCATTCTACCTCTTCACTGCCTGTACCAGCGACCCACGATACTGTACCACCAGAAAAGAGCTTCAATATATGACCATTCTCTAATTCAGCGATCCATCCAAACGCCCCGGGCTGGCCAATAACATGTTTAATTTTTGTTTGAACTAATGACGGAATTTTTGATAAAAGTTGTTTATATTCGTTAATGAGACTCTTTGTAAAGACAGAAACCAATATATCTATCGTTTCTTGTATACAAGATGTATGATCGTTATTTTCGAATATACTATCTGAAGCTGATGGAGGTTTACTTTTTGGTGGTACTAATTTATTTATTTCTTGATCTTCAGTATCGGATTGTTCAAACTCGTTTCCCGAATCTACCGTACATACAGTAGTAATAATTGTGTCCCAATTAAGTCGATCGAGGCCTTTATTTAATTGGGAGATTAATTCTATTTTTTTTCTTTTTTGAAATAATACTAAAAGCGCCGCCTTCATTGCAACATGACTAAAACGGCGCAACTGAGGGGGGCCCGCCCGCCCAGGAGATCCCAGCCTCATTTTATGTAAAAAAACAGAAACAGTAGTATTTGTGGGATAATTTGTATAAATTACTGCAACAATATTTGTTTTAAAATCGTCAATAACCGGTTTTAACAATAAAGATATATTATAATCCAATGCTGAAGAAGTTTCTTCGTGAAGGTGAAGAACGTTTATTGTTTCTTCTAAAATTAATTGTTGTAATTGTTGTAAATTAATTTTCATTTGTGTTTTTTCTCCATCTGTAAATTGTTATAATATCTCTTGCATATTGCCAATTATAAATATTATTACCAAACCAATAAATATAATATTCCGGCCGACCGGTTATGTTTTCATCTAAAATAATACCAAATGTACGTACCGTTGCGCCATGATATTTAGGTAAAACTAATTCACCTACTTTAAATATCCTCCGATGTATCATCTATATCTTCCTGCCATTCAGCGCGGGGCCAGCGAGAACGAATATAATATTTAACTAATTCTCCATGGCGTTCGAATATCGCTCTACCAAACTTCTGCGCAGATTCTTCTGTCCATCGCCAATCCCTACCTTCAAGTGCGATTAAAGCAGACATTAGTGGATTCATAAATTTAGGATCTGAACCTTGTAACAATCCATCGGTTAATCGTTTGCTCATAAACTCAACGCGTTCATCTACAATATGATCGATTGGTACCTTATTGTGTTTTGCGATTCTCATATAACCGGCCGCATATGCTTTAATTTCTGTTTCAGATAAAAACAAACGAATAAAGCCTTCAATATCATCTATTTTACGTGGGTGTAAACCTCGCAGCATCGCGCGGATTTCTTCTACACCTTCGGTGGCTACATCCGGTACGTTAATAACCGAAGATTCGTGTGAAGAATGTTCTAATTCATGGAGGATAACACTATTAAGTTGGGTAGAAAAATAATTAAAAGATCTCAAAACTCGATTGGCTATTTCTTGTGACTGCATTTCTGGGAAAAATAATACTGGTACTAAAATTATTACAGTCAAATCGCCAGTACGTTCATCAAAATAACTATCTCTAATATCTTGTTGTAATTGTTCTTCTGCCCCATGATCAACATTGCCATAATCATCAGTAATATAAGGTGCTTCGTCATCGAAAGCTTGTTTCATTTTGCCAGAAGTTTTATTATCCCAACTAGTACCAAAAACACCACCAGACATTTCAACGTTATAAAAATCATCTAATTGGACTGTCGAAGATACACCCGGTTCAGGCTGCTGTGGCAGTTTAGGTTGAAATTCTATAGAAACACTATTAATTTGATTGGATGCAAAATTTTTAGCAATTTCTGGAAAGCCTGCTTTAAAGTCTTCTTGGAATCTTTTGGTATCAATTCCAATTGGTTCCGGGTTTTTCTGATCTAAAATCTGGTTAATCCACATTCGTTGCAATCTTGGAAAACTAGATTTTAATACATTCATGACAGCACGGGTAATATTACTGGCGTATTTATTTAAGGCTAGCCCCTTAACCGGATGAAATTTTGGTTCAACCTTTTCGGGAAATCGTTGTTCTGTTTCAATTAAATAAAAAGTTGTTTCTTCAAAAATTAGGTTAGTAAGTTCATTTAATTTCATTTTAAGTCCTAAAAATCGTAAATTGTCATGATAGATGGATCAAACATATTGACACCAACGTTTTGATGATGTACATCATACCGGTATGGCACGCCAAACTTTTTAATCAAATTAAGTACCGCACGGAAATACCCCAATACCTCTTCTTGAGTACAGCCAGCAGCACGAAATTTTGGTGCGTATACAACAAAGAGGTCCTTGATAGCTTTTCTTGTCTTATCATCCATTTTCTTTGCGCCCCGGGTAATACTCGTCAAACTTTCTTTAAAATTAACAAATACCCACAAACTGTTATCTTCAACTTTCTCTTTTCTGCCGGTAAATCTAAACCAGTCTTCTAATGGTATTACTTTACCGATTTCTGCATAATAGCCGGTAGGAGTACCATCCGAATCTTTTGCATAAACACCATAATCATATACCGGTAAGTCATTTTTACTAGCTTTACCACTAAATGCTTTACTTTGTAAAAGTTTATATTTGTTAATCTCTTCTTTACTGGCTTCGTCGTAATCACCAAAACCATCACCGCCGTCCGCTGCGGTAACACCACCGGTAAAAAATTTGATTACATGGTCGTTATCAAGAGCATAAACAACACCAAACGCGCCAGATCCCAATTTTCTTAATATTTTATTGTGCTGCAATGAAGATATATGATGTATCATCTTGCTAGCTCCGTCTTCGCCATACATATATTTTAATTGTTTAAAATTATGCGCAGCGTGCGAAGTGATATCGATTTGATTGTTTTGTTCTTGAGGTTTAGAAGGAGAAGGTGCCAGAACGGCCTCGGTTTCTTCTAGAATAATTTGTTTTAATTCAGCTAGATTCATAATTACTCCGTTTTATACATATAAATAGTATGTAACAACGAGTACATTCAGCTAGAAAATTTAAATTAAGAAGAAGATTTAGGAAGGCTTGGAAGAGAAAGGCCATGGAGTTAATTGGGATATTCCAATACTGCCACGTTTTTTGTTAGTTACAAAAGGCTTGGTAGAAAACCACCATACATCAACCATTACAATATCAGATCTATGATTCAATTGATATGGTTTAGATAAACATATACCATAATATTGTGTTTTATTGCTATGTTTGTTATATCTTACAATATTACCGGGCTTAAACTTAGCTAAATAACTGTAAGTATATGAATTGTAGGTAGGTGTGGATATATTGGTAGAAGACATTTTTTAAAAACAGCTTCTAGAAACGGTTTAAAAGGCGTGTAGCCTTCTCTGGCGTGTGAGATACGAATTGCTCGTTATCATGCGGTGGTGAGGCTGCTACGTCCTTGCTAGCTTTGGTATACGGCGTAAAAAGAGAAACGCTTAGGCTACTACGTAATGTTAGCCCGGGTTCGGTAGGATAAAACCATTGCACGTATAATTCGGAGTCTTGTAGATAGGCTTTGGGATTAAATTCATCATGATTATTCATTATAGCCACGTCGATGACTATTCCGACATGTCGCGCGTACGGCCAAGCTATAGTATCCGTATTATATCCAAGCCTGCGCTCATAAATTACACGGCGGGCCTGATGTGAACTGGCTTGGATTAATGTTCCCGGTTGGAATCTTTCCTTAATAGCCTTAATAGCAAAATCTCGTTGGGCTATTTTTTCTTCTAATTGAGATATTAAATCGAATTTACTGTTATTTGTCATCATCTTCTTGGCCACTAAAGTTTTAAAAGGTTTTCCAATGGAAAACCTTTTTCCCATAAGGAAATATCATCTTCGCGCATGCGGATCCGATCACCATTATTATGGGAAAAAACTAAATAATGGTTTAATTTTGGATTTCGATGATGCGGAATTTTTTCAATCCATAGGCCCAACACCGTATATGTTAAAGGTTTGTCATCATTGGTAGAACCCATATGAGCATAAACGATATTTCCGGGAAAAAATTTTAGGTTTTTATTGGCCGCAAAGGCTGGCTTGAGTTGGTCTTCATGATAATTATACATGTTTAACAAGTCTTTTATATAATTTTTACCGGGTTTATCAAAATTATCGGTTTTTGCCATGCCTTATAATAACATAATGGTTATAAAAAGTCAAATAATTTTTAATTTACGGGCTAAAGATTAATCTTTGCGGAATTTAGGCTGGTTGCGTTTACGTTTGGCGGCAGATTTACCACCACGGAAGGCTTTATCTTGCTTTTGAATGTTTTTAACACGATCTTCTTCGGCAGCATCTTCATAATCTTCTTCTTCTAAATTATTTAAGGCTTCGCGGACCAAACGTTCAATTATTTCTAAATTTAAACCAACTGTGGCCTTGTTTTCGCGTTGCCATTCATAACGACCATCAGCTTCTGGTCCCATTGGGCCAATATTTGGATCACCAACAACATCAACAGCATCGTTATAAGCTTTATCCCAATCTACATCGGTAAATTCAGCTACAATATTAGCAATAATTGATACGAGTTTATCGGATTTACGAAGGCTTTTAGGAAGGCGTTGAAAAACCTTTTGTTTAACTAGATCGGCTTTGGATGGGGTCATATTGCGCTCCTTAATTTGGTTGCATAATAAATAGTATTGTTCAAAGCTTAAGGTATAAACATAATGTCACACTCCCATATATATATTATTTTAGCATCTTTATAGCTATAAACGTGGTATAAGTAATTTTCATGTTGGCCTTATATGCATCGGATAATATTAAATAACAGCATACTGGTCGAACATATATACTAGCTACCATTTGCCCGGGTTTAAAGTACTTAATTATTTACCAGCCTTTTTGTAAGCTCGCAGCATAATATCGCAATACATAGGGCTTCATGGGTTTTTCTGCACGTGGAGCCTTGCAACCCACAAATGCTATATAGCAATCTTCATCCCCGCTAGAGTTTAACCATGTGTGGACAATAATTCCGTATTCTGGTGTATTGTCTGGTTGGCCTTCTTCGGAATATGAGACTAGTCTAACCTTATCGCCGGGTTTGAATATGGTGTTCATGTTATTCCTAAAATTTTTGGGGCAGTTTTTTGGAAGGGGTTAAATATATCGAACTTCGAAATCTTCTGGTATATAGACATAATCGTCCGACACCATGATGCTGGATTTGCCGGTAAGCATGATATAGAAATCCGTGTTGGCTTCATATTCGCCTTCGGGGTAGTCTAGGCGTTCAACGCGTAGCCATTTTGTACCAAGAGTGTGCGCTGCTCTAACTGCAAACTGCTTCATCTGATGTTCAATTTGATCGATTTGTGGATCTGCCAAGAGTCCATCGCGTTGCTCTCCATAATGACCCCATGCATCTTCACCTTCGAATGCGCCCATTGGGTCGTATGTGCCATGGCCGCTGACATCATGCTTTCGCATTACTTGCTGCAATTTTTTTATAAGCTGCAAAAAGGCTGCATGGGCTGATCCCTTTTCTATCTCTTCCTTGACTATTCGCTTGATTGTTTTAATGTTTAGCTTCATATGTATCCCTAATGTGCGTATTATAATTAGCATTATTAAAAGGCTTTAGGCTAAAAATTTTCCCGCGTATATTGAAAGAGGACTTAGCGCAGGCTTCAAAGGCGGCCCATAATGGGACATAGATCCCGGGGTACCGGGGGTGGGGGGTACCCCCTCCTCGCGGGCTTAGCTTTTTTTATTGACTTGGTAAAACCAGCGCTGCCACGACAGGCTTTCAGTTTCAAAAGTTTCAACGGCAGCTTCACGGAGAAGGCTTGTTGGCTCGTCGTCGTAGCACGCTGTGCCCCAATTTTCGAGATATGCAACCAACTCTTGTCGTGATGCGCGCCTTACTTCTTCCAAACAACTAAACATTTTGGCTCCTTTTGCCACTGTCTATATACATTATCTCACAAGTTGGAGCAAATGTCAAGGCTTATACGTTGTAAGGTTTAAGATCGTATACGCCTGCGCGGCTCGGGGAGCGGGATGAAAACCAGTATACAGTATACGTAACATACTGAGTTGACCATGATGGAATCGATTCGGATATTACAAGGCCCACGGAGCCACGGGGTACCGAGTAAGTATCATATTGGTGCGCTGACACCACCAATTGGCCTATTTTAAATTTACCTTGTTCTCGCATATCTTATAGTCTAACCGTGCATTGCTTTGCCCAATAAGTTTGTTTATTGTCCTTAAAAGAGTAAACCAACCACCATTGATCAATGACGCCTTCGCCAAGAATTACACCATACGCACGGAATCGCAGCGGATCCGGGCCCCACACAAATTTTACTACTGTACCAACTTTCATTTTTTAGGTCCGATAGGAGAGAAGTGTATATAAGTGCTTGATATCATTACATTCTTGTTTTTAGTATTTGAGCCATTCGCCGTCGTATCCGAACAGCGCGAGCGAGGGCGGCCGACCACCGTACGGTGCCGCGACGGCGTGGAAAATAGATTAAGTACTTGTAATTATTAGAGATATCGGGCATCTCAAGCGTTAATATAACACAATGTGTTATTGAGTGTTTGTACCACATGCCTAGCTCTAACATTTATAAGGTTTTCCCCTATCGAAGTATAAAACTTTTACCTCTCATCACTATTATCTCACGTTCGGGCCTTATTGTCAAGCAAATAGAACGGACCTCTCTGAATCATTTGGTGCCAATTGCTGGCCGGTAGTGTTTGAAGTTTATTATGTTTATTGGTATATATATAAAACTTATACGTTAGTGGAGTTATTTTACAGTCTGTAGAGATTATCAACACTGCAAATTTACCAATGAGGGCATGATCGTAGAGCCATAACTGTCCGATTTCATAGGGGTATTCTGGTTGACTGGCGGGTAATTCTTCTACACCTTGTGGATTTAATACGCTTGACATTACTAGTTATTTTGTGCTAAGCCCCTCGGGCTGGTACAGCTTTTTCAAATGATAAAAGAAAAACTGGCTTTGTTGCACAACCTTAATATATACCTTGTCTTATTGCCCCGGTGTAAATGATTTAAAGAATTTGTCTATTACCAAAGCATATTAGCCTTTAAGCCAGCGCTTGGTAATCATTTGAGTCTGAAACAATATACTTCGTAATCTCTAGGGGGGGATTGTGGGGTGTTATTATACCACGGTCCTGAAAATATGTATCTCTTGTTCTTTTCAGAATCTACGCCACAGTCAAGATATGCTTTGCTGCGATTAAAATAAACCAGCGGGGCGATCGGTATTGGATCATTTTGCATTGTTATTTTTTATGCCTTGCCAATGTTCTATATATGCGCTTTGCCAAAGTAAAAGACGGGTGTTTGTCTCAAATTTGATTCTATTTCCATAATTCTCCGAAAGGTTGGGTGGGCAGAGCATTAAAGCCTTGCCCACCCGTCAAAAGATTTAACGTCGCGGCATGTCCTTATCAGGAATACCCACAATCTTCTCGCGAGTCTGGAAGTATGGATTACGAGCATAGTACTCGGTAGTAATCCATAGCCGCTGACAACGGCAAGGACCGGGCTTCGGAGCTTCAAGGTCCGTCAAAATAATCATCCCATCGAAGCGGTGCTCATTGGCATATTTCGTCGGGGCCTCAAAATTAGTGCCACCCCAGCGAGTCCGCTCCAGAGTCAAGTTCTGACCCTTTTTCCAGACTCGCACGCTGTTGATGTCAACCTGCGTATCAAAGTTTGCCAGCGTAAATTCAGCGTACTGGCTCAACTTGCGCATTTCAGCGGCAAAGGCTGCAATCATTGCATCCGACACCGAACCCGACTGATCCATCATTACGAGGATCTTTGCAGTCCGCTCGGTACGCCGGCCGGCGTGAATGTACGGATAACGCTTGTTGATCCGCTTGATTGAAGACCGCTTGTTGGCCCGCTGCGAGGTCTTGACGAAGTATCGCAGAGTGCTTTTCCAGTCAATCGCAGAGTGAATCAGGCGATCGATCTGCTTTTTGCACTCGGCGGGCACAGAGCCCCACGACCCACGTTTCTGGACCTCTGCGGCAGCATTACCGACCATTTGTTTTACGCGCTCGGCTACAACGTCGTTGCCTTCGCCAGCTTCGCCGTCAGCCTCTTCTTGACCCTCTTGACCCCAACCCTCATGTGCGTCGAATTGACCATCGGTCGGGAAGCCAGAGCCTCCACTTTCACCGGGCTGACCTTCGCCTTCGCCCTCGTCGTCCTGAAACTGGCCATCGTCCTGTAGCATCTTGAGATACGCTTCGGCGGTCAGGCCAGGCGGATACTTCTCAAATTTGCCAACACCGGGCATGAGACAGTTTTCGGGCAACTGACCTTGAAGGTGTGAGTTGATCGCAAGGTCTGCAGCGAAATTCCAGACAATAGGCTTTACGTCTTCCGGCTTACGCGATGTGACGTGAAGCCACAGAATGTGAAGAAACTCATGTTTGAGCACACCGGACACATGAGTGTCTTCTAGGCTAGCCATGAATTTCGGGTTGTACATAAGCTCAAACCCGCCAAGATCCTTGTTGAACCGCACGCCAGCGGTCGGGATTGCTGTGCTCGCGCTCTTGTTGATCTGTCGAGAAAGCGCACCGTAGAACGGCTCGTTTTCCAGCAGGCGATGCGCTGCGGCGGAAAGGTCAAATTTAATGTTTTCGTCGGTCATAATTCCTCTCACTGACTATAACCATTATACCAAATTCAGGGTTAATTGTCAAGAGTTCTTTTATAATTGGCGATGTAAACTTTTCCTTTCGCAACGCGGCGCTTTGTTTCGCTGATTGCTCGACTGTTGAACCAATCAGGCATCCAAAGCAAACTAATTTTAGTTAGCATCATCTGCAACCACGTCGGGCCACTGCCCACGTTTCCAGTCCAAAGAGTTTACACCGTTAATAGCGAAGCGTTGTTCGAAACCAACATCTTCAGCATCCCAATGGGTTGCATCGGGCTCAACTTCCGTAATGGTTACGAGCAGTTGGCCGTGTTCGGCGCCGTTCATATGCGGCGGCTCGTAGCCTGTGACCATGCCGGTCAGGCCTGCGGGTGACACGCTCTTGACCTTGTGGCCAACTTTATAATTGGGTGCGTTCAATTCCATTTGTTTGATCTCCAAAAGATTTAATGGGAAGGTTGAAACGCGGGCCAGCCGAAACAGACCCGCGTTTCTTTAATGATTACGCAACCTTGGTTGCGGGGTTGAGAATCCCAACCACGTGCTCCTGCAACTGGACACCGCTCGGAAGCGTAGTCTCATGCAGTCGAGCAATCGTTTCGAACGCTTGAGCGTCACCGAAAAGCTGGTAGAATTTCATGAACACCTCGGCGGGAACCAACGAAAGATAAGCGGCGAGGTTTTCAAGCTCGGTGTCCGTCCACTCAAAATCATCACTCACGCGACCGGAAGCATCAAGCTTTTCGGCCATGGCGGTATGTTCGTTGACACCCCACTTTGCAGCTTTATCCAGCCCGCGACCGGCGAGCACGTCTTCGATGGAAAGCTGACGATCGTAATTCTTTACGAAGTCTTTGAAACTCAGCGCGGCCTCAAAGCCAACGTAGCCGGTTGCAAGGTGATACAGTACGTCAAGCTGATCTTCGGTCGGGTTATCTTCGTCAAGAAAACCAGTGTTAGCAAAACACTCGTCAGCACGGAACCAAGAGCGCGGCGAAGGATAAACCTTGTTAGGCTCAAAGTCTGCGTTGTGCCACAGGTGCGCGTGGTTCATGTTAATGAAATCCCACACGATTCCGGCGACTTTGCCCCGCGCGAACGCCAGCCAATCCTCAACGGTCGGTGCGATATCGAACACGGTCCAGCGGTCAAGCTCGGCCGGGTCCATTTCGCCCACGGTGTATTGATCACCATGCTCACCACCGTTAACGGCGGCGACGATAATCGTGCCGGGGTGAAGATTCCAGCCGTTGAACTTACGCGAGTCGGTAAGCTCAAAGATTCCCTGACGAACCTCTGGAATACCGCGATCAACTTCGTCCAAAAACAACATGACCGGGCGCTCGCAGGCATCTTTCAGAAAGTCCGGAGCGTTCCAACGGGTACGACCGCCTTCGATGCTTGGCAGACCACACAGATCACCTTCCGTCATCTGGCTGACCCGGCGCTCGATAAGCTCCATACCAGCCGAATCGGACCCGATAACGTGAATCTCACGCTCGGTGTCATAGCTGACACTGCGAGCAAGCTGATACACAACCTCGGATTTACCAATACCATGGCGGCCGCGAATCATCACGGGCTTTTTAGTAGCCACAACGTAAGGGGCAATCTGATTGAAACGTTTGAAGTCGATAGCCATGTTTTAACTCTTCCTTAACTCGATTACTTAACTATTATCTCATAGAAAGCGGCTTTTGTCAAGCCTTTTCTTTTAATTTACATCGTCCTCGATGGACGGAAGTTTGTCACCCAGCAGGAGCGCCGATGGTAGACTATACCTAGAGCTTTCACCTTTGAGCCAAACTTTTACGCTAGCCTGTACGGTTGCAGGATCAAGCCAGTTTTCCGGCATATCAAAAACATACACGGTGTCACCCACTCGTTCGATGTTTTTGGATCGGTCATAGCCGACTTGACGAATGCCAGTGGCGTGGCCAACCTCGGCGCATGCTTCTTTATAAAACTCAGGCAGTACGTCACCCGGAACCACGCGATCGTAACGAGGACGCATCCGGCGCATATGAGTGTCAACAGTAAACAAAGCCCGCTCACCATGGCAGGCCTGCCACGCCGTGACGTTATCCCAAAGAATCGATTTAACAATTCCGACACGAAACACGCCTTCGGATGCGTTAATATCTCTGAGATTAAACCGCTCCAACTGGCGATAGCGAACAAAAGAACCCTCAACAATGTTGAGATCTTTGAGCCACGCCACAATTTTGGTACGATAGCGAATGGTCAAATCCGCAATCGTCGCGAGTTCGCCTTTGAGCACCGTACAACTTCGGCGGTTATGACCGGAGGTATTACAAAACGTACATTTGCGCGTGCGATGGCGAGAAGTTTCGCGAGCCTTTTGCTTGGTAAAATACCCCTCTTTACCCTCCGCAGCTTCTTTTGCAATTGCCGCCTTGATATCGGGGCAAGTACGCCGGTTGTGACCGGTATTCCAGCAATTGCTACATCGTACTGTTCGGTTATACGCCATTTTTCTTTCTCCGTTTCTCTAACCTACCCCTATATTATACTAAAATTTGGGGTGATTGTCAAGATAATTCTTTTTATTTACGGGGTACTAAATATTTTTCCAGAATCACGCGAGGATAGTCAGCACGCCCATCTTCAGTTAGCCAGTGTACATAATAAGCGGGGATCTGCGGGGGCAGCGAACTTTTAAAATAGTTGTTAACCACTTCGTGCCCAAGAATTACACACACGACGTTATAATAATGTAATCTATGAACTAACTGCCCAATTTTATACGCGAATTTTACCTCGGCAGGCACGGCGGGATTGTTCCTTACGTTTGTCTCCGTGAGACTTGGATTTGCCTCCGCGCAAGATAAGCGCAAAAGCTATAGTATTACGAGACTTTACAGTCCGATTCTTGTTTTTCTTAGTGGATCGTTTCATTTCCGTTCGTTCTAAACCCCACCGGCGTCTTTTGCCCGTACAGCTTTCCAGCCAATTCGGGATTCTCTTTCACTGCTTTTTGCAGCATTTTAGCCTGTGCAACATCAAGCATTGCTGCAGTCCATTGATTCATTGCTGAAAGCATTGTCATTCCAGTAACATACAAAAGAGTTCTCATGTTCTCTCCAAAAAGTATAATAATGTTGGTAACTTCCGGTTGCTAGCGCCGCTTGGTTTTTTGTTTTTTTTGAACGATGGTGTCGATCCGGGAAAACCAAGAAAATTAATCCGCCTCACTGTGGTTCGCCGGTTTAAGCCGGCCACATACGTAAAATGGAAAACAAAGCGTCATTGCTCTCTCGAAGAAGAGCTTCAAAGAGGCCGCATCGCATGGTGCTCGGCTTGTCCCCAACCTCCACTCTACATATACATTATACCAAGCCTTGACCAAATTGTCAAGGCCTAATATCGTATTTTATTTTATTTACGGCGTTTGAAGCTTTTCAAATCC
>Ga0098033_1000082_pt1 | contig 51610 bp, 78 predicted proteins | sample 1_EtaG_FD_75049 | JGI IMG/M metagenome (GOLD analysis project Ga0098033, IMG submission 75049) | Marine viral communities from the Subarctic Pacific Ocean - 1_ETSP_OMZ_AT15124 metaG | ecosystem: Environmental > Aquatic > Marine > Oceanic | place: Pacific Ocean | collected 2015-01-07
GTCCGTAGACCTTTTCGTTTTTATGTCTTGTTCTGGATTCTGGTGTGTCAATACCTAAAAGTCTTACTCGACTTTCAAACCTGACATCAAATCCTAAGTCAAAGATACAATCTATTGTGTCCCCATCTACTACTTTTGGTACTGCAACCACATCATAAATGTAATCACAAGATTCTTCGTTTTTATATTCAGCCATTTTATCCCCTTTCAAACACCCAATCTAGAACAGCAAAAGTTGCTCCAAATTCGACTGAAGTCCAAAAGATATCTCCTCCTAGAAATCCCACAATAACTAATGCGGTGATTCCTATTGGATATCTAAGTTTAATGTTATTGATCATTTTCTTTTTTTCTTTTCAAGTTCACTTGCAATCCATTCTTTTCCGATAGTATTTATCAATGGTTCATTGACTAATTTCTTTATTCTAACGAACAGTCCTTCAATGAGACTTTCATTTTCATCATTATTGTCAAGAATGATAATATTTTTTCGACCAAAATGTATTTGAAATTTACCTATATTTTGCTGAACAGCATTCCACATTTTAGTTACTTGCTTTGGTTCAAGTTTTCTGGCTCTCATTAAATTTCTTTTTTGTGCTACATCTAATGATGTATTAACAAAAATCATGAATGTATCATAACCAATTTTTCTGAGAGAATTAGAGGTCGTTTGAATTTTATCATAATCTTTTCCCGTTCCATCTATCAACAAACCAAGTCTACCATCAACATATCCCGATCTCATTGCTTGAGTTAACTCTTTTGCTCGTTTTCTGATTTTCTGTCCTCTTTTACTAAAAATGTTTGCAGGAGTCATCTCCATTTTTGCATCAGCTAACAGTTTTTCATATTGAGCATCAGAATTAATAATTTTAATTCCTAGCGGAGAGAATTTACCTAATCCAGCTTTTCCCGTGACATAAGATTTTCCTGATCCTGGTCCTCCTGCAGTAAAGAATGCTTTGAGTATTCCTGGATCATATACACCTTCTGACAATTCTTCTTCAGCAAGATAAGTATCAAAATGAATCATTTATACCCCATTGCTTTAAGTTCTTTTATAGTATTATTAGCACTTGTATGAACTATTGCTATTCCACCCCGATCTCTAAAGTCCATACAGTTCTTTATATGATCATCGATTAAAAGATTGGGTCTACCATCTCTACCATCTTTTGCAAATTGTCTTTTGTCTGCTCTTAAAACAGGATAAATTTTACTAGCGGGCCATTTAAAATGTTTCATCATCCATCTTTTTTTATCATCCGATGCTCTGTTTGATATTTTACCTCTCCCTGGTCTAGGATGTGCAGTCAATATACGAGGATCATGTTTAACAATAAAAGACCATAATACGTGAGCATCGGGCATGGGGGATAGTTGATAAAATATATCCTCTGGAAGGTCGCCCCAATATTCATCCCTAAACGGTTTGCCTAAAATTTTATTAGTAAATGAAATGAAATCTGCTAACACACCATCCATATCACAATAGATAGTGGGATCATCAAATTCCATTAATTTTATTCTAAAATCTCTTAAAGTATTTGTATTATATCTCATAAATGTATTTATCTACGGAAGACCCTTCTCTTTATAATAAAAAAATGACTCTGAATTATAAGACTTGTCACAAATATACATATCAAAATGGGGCTTGTTTCCTACCTGAAGATCATGATACTTTACGCCCCAATCATTCAATTGCTTTTTAGTTAATTCTGTATGATCTAATCCAGAACGACAACCTCTTGCAGTCCAATAAACAATAGTGTGTCCTTTTTCATACAATTCGTTTATATGTTTTATTCTTTCTGGAAACGGTTCTACAATCGTATAATCTGCAGGTCGATCATCAAAATCTGGACTATCTCTCTGTGTACAAATTGTTCCATCTACATCAACGTAAATAATCATCTTTTAATTCCTATACATCCAAGTGTTTCATATTTAATATGATCCCAAGTTTTATTTTTATCATCGTACTTGTATCTTATCATATTTCCATGAGAATCGCAATGGTGTGAATAAATTGAACCGCCTATCTCAAAAAATCCTGCGCTTCGCAATCCCTGTAGTTGATCTTTAGGTAGATATTGTGAAGCAACGATCCAGTTGGGGGGATAATCTTCTTCTATACGGGCACAAGAAGAAAGAAAAAGATACAAAATGTATAATGATGCAACAACAATGTAAAGGGTTATTCTAGTCATTCTCTTTTTTAACATATCAAACAATATGTTTTTCATTCAATATTTCCTTTTTTTGTTTTTTTCTTTTTTTTATTCTTTTTTTTGATATGTTCATCTTTTGATTTTTTCTTAGTTTTTTTCTTGTCCTGTTTTGCTAATTCTTCTAAACGTTTACGAAATAACATGTCTTCTTCTGTATCTCGATAACAATCTTTTTTTGGTGCTGAAATTGGCCAACCCGAAAACCACGCAATAAATCTTTTCCATAAATCTTTAATATAAAATACTATCATTTTGTCTCCTTTAAATTATCTTTTGGTGGTAAATCAGAAGTATGATCCCATTCATAAAATCCCACATCACCGCCTATTGTAAAACCACTATTTTCTCCGCCTTCTTTCTTTTCTGTTTCTTCCATATCTGTCGATTCAGCTTTTCTTATAATCATAAATTTACCCTCATTCGCTTTTGTTTTAACGCCTTCTAATGCATTATGTTTCTCTCTTGAGTAAATTATTTGATAAGATTTTGGTATATTATTCTTTTCAAGAACCCATATATAAATCCACTTTGGTTCATCTATATGGTGTTTTAAATATAACCCATGTTCTGGTACTCCAACTTTTGGAAGTCCTAATAATGAAGTATAGGTGAGATAAGTTGATGTTATCAGTATTAAAAGAGTAGGAATAAACCAAATTAAAAATTTCCAACTTTTTCTTTGCTCAATTAATAACCAAAGACATACTGTAGAAAGAACTATTAAACCAAAAACTAAAAGTTCTATCATAGTTACCACCCCCCATTAAATGGTGATGAACCAGAAGGTTCGTGATCTACATCAGCATCATTCGTTCCAGTACGATTATATGGTACAATAAATCTCTTTTCTTCATATGAATAATCTCCAACTATATTTCCCGCTTGATCTACTGTAAATCTTACAAAAGTCTCTTCTTGTCCTCTATTTACAAATGTTTTTTCTCCTACCCACAAAATCTTATAAGGAGAAACCTTATGTAACTCTATTTTTACAGTTAGTGCTTTTTCTTTTCTTTTAATTTTTTCTGTATTGGTTTTTAACTTATTATTAACCCAGTCTCTTGCTGAATAATAATGAGCATTAATAATATATTCTCCAGGAATAATGCCACGAATAGTAACCACTTCTCTATTAATATTTACTTTTTTTATTGTACCATCTACACTTTTTACAATATCATTCGCAAAACCCAAATCATCTTTATCTAAATACATAAAATTGATTATAGGTAATCTAAAATGTACTCTACTGTCTGTCGGATCTTGTACGTAAAGATCAATATCGTCTGGTTGATCATGATTCCATTCCATAACAACAACAAACTCAGCTTTTCTTTCAAAATCTTCTTTCTTAGCTTCTGGTTTTATTAATAAAAAAGCAACAATAAAAAGAAAAGCAAATCCAACAAGAATATTGAAAAGCACATCAGTAAAACCAATGCTTGAATTGTATTTATTTCTGTCGAACATAATTTATACCGATTCTTCAACTTCATAATTCACCAATTGTACTTTAATAATTAAAGAAGCTATTAAACCCGTCAGGGTTGTATAAAGAGCAGTAGACATTCCCCTTGCCATTGAGGCGAGAGCATCTTGTAAAGTTATAACATTAGAAATGTCTATATTCTCAAATGCAGTACCTAACATATATAAAAAACCAGTTACAGTTCCAACCATTCCTAGTGCTAGACAAGTTTCTGCTACGAACCATCCGACATTAATATTATCAGACATCTTATGCCTGGAACGGGGAGAGACAAACCCCACAGAAGTCTTTTCTAAATTAAATGTTTTTTTGCCAATCCAAATTGAGGTAAATATGAAAATAATAATGATAAGAAAACTAAGTTTGGTAACATCAGCATCATATAAAAGTAAGTGCAAGTTGAGGTGATATGATGTTCCTATTCCTATAAGAGTTAAACAAAATATTAACCACCATTTTAAAAGTTTTGTTCCTATGAGCATTTTTCTCCTTGTTGTAAAATATACGTATCTTTTTATTTATCGCACTAAAAATACAAGGCTAAATTACTGCATAGACATGATATTTTAAGATGGTGTAAATAAAACCTACTAGGAATATTCCCATACCAATCTTGCCATAATTTTCTCTTATTTTTTAATTTAATAGTATATCTTTGTCTTCTAATTCTTTTTCTGCTTCTTTTCTTTTTCTTTCTCTTATTTTTCTTATTTCTTGTTCTCTCGCACATACAACATGTGTTCGTAATAATATATGTCTATCATATGGAACATCTTCAAACCATTTTTCTTGTACTTCAACACCCTCTTCGGGAGTATCATACCAAACAGAATCCCACTCTTTCTCACCCCTTCCTCTGTGTGTATATTTTAAATGAAGAAATCCTATAAATCCCTTTTCTTCACTACCAAACATCTGAAACAAATCTCTTATCCCCATACTAGGAAGAAAGGGAAATTCTGGTCTGTTATATAATTGATATCTATATTGCACATCCATTGCCTTTCTAAGTATATCTTTTTCTTTAGGATCCATTATTTATTAGCTTTCAATGTTTCTACATATTTTGCAATCGCATGTGTTAACCCATCCGTTTTTGATATCAAACCATTATCATTGTCTGGACCCCAATCTAAAGTCTGACTGTCGATAAAAAGTCCGGTATGAGCATAAGGCCAAAGAGGAGTAAAAGGAATAGGATCGCTAAGCCGAACCACCCGCCAATGAGTGGGTTGGCTGTCAAGAACTTCATTACTGACTTTAGGCGATCCATACGAATAAACTTGAACATTGTGACCTCTCTTGTGGAGCCACATTCCTATTATCTGAGCAATTGCTCCACCCAAACTGTGTCCTGTAACGTGTACTGTTTTTTCTAAACTTGATTCATCTATACTTGACATGACTGTTACAGAAGCATCTCTAAAACCCTTATGGAGACGAATTCCTAAGTCATCATCATTTACTAACCGCACATCTATATCAGACTGTACGTTCTCTGCATTTGCAGTTCCCCTAATAACAATAATAGTTATTCCATTGTCTTGTTTTACATCAAATGCAACTTCATCTTTTTGATCACCACCACTGTTATAAATGGTTTCACAATACTCTGCGTGTTCAATGAGTAAATCTAATGAAACTGGTAGGTTAGATTTATCACCACTTCCTAAATCATTATTTTGATCAACTTGACTTTTAGCACATCCACTAAACAGTATCAGACCTATTAGTATTATGAGCTTCCAATTCTTCTTTTTTCTTCCAAGCAGTTGCACCTAGTATGGCTCCGAATGATAAGTGAAACATTGCTCCGGACCCTAGTGTAAGGGGTTGCCATCTACTCACGCCTTCTTTTACACAATCATGCGTATTACAATAGTCCGCCATCATTAAATTCCATACCAAAGGAGCAATAAAAAAATCTATCAGACAAATGAATAAATAAACTAATCCAGCCCAATCTCTCCAATGTCTGTTAATTGTCTTATTTAAACTCATTTCTCTTCTAGTTGATAATTATATGCTACTACATCTCCCTTTTTCATTCCTTTAGGAAGACCCCGTAGAGGTCTAATAAAAACATGTATCACCATACTTCCCGTTGGAGAAGGAATTTTGAATGCTGGTTTATTGGGTGGCATTCTCATTGGAATGTCATCCGTTGCATTAATTACATGTTTTGCAATCTTTCTTCTTTTGATTTCATCAGACACGTATTTATCAAGTTTATCATTTAGAGATTCTTTAAAAGTTTTCATAGTTTACTTTTCTTTGTAAAAGGCTTTACGATCTATTTCTTGTTTATCTTTAGGTAAATGCCCTTTGGGTATATTCAAGGTCGGTTTCTTCCTGATGGGTGCTTTTTTGTGCATTTGAGGATTTGCTTTTTTGTGATCTGCAAAAGCCTCATCTCCTTTATACCAGGCAGCCTTGACATCATCTTGATAATCTTCTGCCTTTACCTCAGTATCTTCTTTGTTTGCTTCAGTATCTACTTCTTCTTCTGTAGTTTCTTCTTCTGCAGTTACTTCTTCATCAGCAATCTTCTTCATGAAGTCTTTAAAATGTTTCATATTAACCCTTGTTATTTTAAAATATTTATTGTACCAAGTATAAGACCATTTAAGATATTTATACTTTGTAAGTGTAAGAACTTTTCCTTGTTAGTTCATTTCATTTCTACATACCACACTACCTTGACATGCCAAGTGTTTCATTCCATCCAACATCCAATTCATTTCATCAATAAATGCATCAAGTCCTCTTATTAGGTAAGGTAAAATAAACTCACCAACAGGCCCTCGTAATAAGAATACTAAAACTGCTCCTACCATTCCCCAAAGAAAACTCATGTATGACCACTTGAGAAATTTGTATTTACTGAGAGCAAGAACCTTTCCTTGTCCATATATGTCACTTGCAAGCGCATCATATACGATATCATCAGTCATCAATTTTTCTGCATAATCTTCCTTATATTCATCTATTGGAAGATGTGCAAAATGTCCAAAAAATAACGGATTAAATGCGGGGGAAGTTCTATCTATATTCCCTTTTCTGTCTTTTGGATAATCCGTCTTTGGTATAATAGCAAATATTGCAAACAATAATGAGAAAAAACTTCCTGTTGCAAATGTCAATAATGGCCATTTCATTAATTCATTATCAAGATTTGCAATCGTTATAGAAAATACAATAGATGCAACAGTAATCATTATATTAGCTTTTGCATCTGCCATCAACCCCAATCTCATTTGATTGCCGTGGTTGAGGCGGAGAATATTATCTACTGCAGTACGATCTTCTGGTACTTTTGAAAAATGATTGAGTTCTTCTTTTTCCACACCTTATCCCTATCTATTTCAGCGGCGGGGCGTATAGTAATCCTCCATGGATATATAATTTATTCAGACCACGTGCCAATCCTATAGGTGTATCTTTTCCCACATTACGTTCATATATTTCTTTGTAATTTCCAATCAATTTAATAACGTTATATGACCAAGATGCCTCTAGTCCTAATTTAGATCCAAGATGAGGGTGATCTTTTCCGTTCTTCTCACCCATAAATCTTTGAATATTTGGATCAATATTATCTATAAAGTGATCTATATTATGAGAATTAATTCCCATTTCTTCTGCAATGAATAGAACATAGATGGTCCATCTGACTATATCTGACCACTTCTGATCTCCATACTTAACAACCGGCCCTAATGGTTCTTTTGAGATAATCTCTGGAAGAATCATGTGTCTGGTAGGATCATCGAAACTCAATCGGTTCGATGCAAGACCAGATCGATCTGTTCCATACATATCACAATCACCCCTTTTGTATACGTTCTTTGTTTTTTCTGTGGGTTTTACTGAAACAGGGATATAAGTTATTCCATGTAATTTCATGAAGTCTGCAATGTTCTTTGCCGCTGTTCCACTACCACTAAAACATATCCTTGCACCTTGCATCTGTTTTGCAGAAGATACTCCAAGAGTTTTCCTTACAATGAATCCTTGACCATCATAATAGGTTGTGGGCATGAATTCAAGTTTCTTTAGTACGTTCCTTGTGTAGGTGTATGTAGTGGCCGCAGATAACACATCTATCGAACCATCTCTCAAGAATTCAAATCGTGTTTTTCCATTTACTATTTCAAATTCTATTGCATCTGCATCTCCGAATACTGCGGCCGCAACTGCACGACACATATCAACATCGAAACCAGTCCATTTCACACCATCTTCATTAGTATATTTTTCCTGAGAGAAGCCTGGAAACTCATCATTAGTACCACATATAACATACCCTCTTTTTATTACTCTATCGTATGTTGTACTATAAGTTGGAATATATTCGGGTTTGGGTTTTTCTTCTTCCTCTTTCCATGCCTTTTGTACTGCTCGTCTTTCTTCCATAGACATTTTACTATGGTCATGAGGAGTTATTTTTGCACCATTTGCAATAGATCCAGATGATATTAACCAGAATGACCATATTAGCGCAATGAATACTTTGCCCACCATTATCATTGCAACGCCCGATATATGTCTAATAATTGTTCATCTGGTATCGGTGAAGTCATTGTAAAATATCTCTGATGTCCGACTGCCATAAATGCTTTTATGTCAGAAAAACTAGGATACTTCATAAGTAAATTATGAAGAAGATAATCAGGACTCAAGTGGCATGAAGCACATTGATGATCCTTCGCAAACACTCTTGTAGACTTCTTAAATCTTTCAGATTGTACCAATACAGAGTTTAAGTCTTTTTCCATCCATGTAACTTTTTCATCTATCTCTGGGATAATAAAAAACATCATATATACCAATAATCCAATAATTATGTAAATCCATAATTTGCTTGTGGCTACTATATCCTTAGTCTCAATTTCTATTTCTTTTACAGGTTCCATCACTTTTAATAATTCTTGTTCACCCACTTTTTGTTTTTTGTTTTGATCTGCCATAATTACCTCACTTCTTTCCTGCTTCGTTTAATTTCTTAGTGATTTGTTGTTGAAACCATTTAAGAACAATTGGTATACTCACATTAGATGTTAAACCAAAAAGATAACCGATGGGATATCTATATGCTTTAAACTCCGCAAGTTGTGGAACATTCGTAAATACTATAGAGATTAATAGATAACCCGTTGTAGACATACCCATATTAATGCATAGATCAAGAAGAATAAACCACTTACTTCCTGCATATTTGTCTTTATTATCTTGCCGATAATTGAATAGGAAGATCCAAAATGATGAAAATACTATAAGTCCCATCATTATAAGTTCGTCCATGTGAAATAAATGATTCATAATCTCCTCTTAATATTTTATTGAATCTATATTTTTAATTTTAATGACTTTGTGTTCCTTCCGATTGCCCACAAATTTTTCTGTCATATCATACGTTGAGGGCCATGCATCCCATCCCTTGTTGCCCTTTTCTATTTGTTTTTTTTGAAATGAAACATTTCCATATTTTTCAAGATATGCAGTAGTATCTTTAACATCATATGTTACAAGTCTTGCTGTTCCTGTTCCACCACTAACCGTTTCACCAACTGCATTTACTCTATCATGTGAAACATAATAAGCTCCTTTAGGATATAAAAAATTTCCCGTTTTGTCTGGACCCGTAACAGTCATATACAATGCAGTAGGATGTTGTTCATCATCATGAATTCGATTGTCGGTTCCTTTTATGTTTCCAGCCTGTATTCCTGAACGAGAATCATCCATATAAAGAAATTTAGCAAAAACAATATAATCACTTGACTTACGTTGTTTGTTCCTGTTTAGATCAGTAACAGTATATTTGGTGATGTCTTTAGATGCCTTCGGCATCTCTTCATCCTTCCAATTCTTTTCTTCTTTATATGCTTGACCGAATTCGGCAAAAGTTTTAAATGTTTTCATATAATTATTTAGTTTTTCCCTTTATTATCTAATGCCTGTTGTACGCCTATAATGAACTTTTTAATTGCTATTTTGTATTTTTTTGGTGCATGTTTCTTTAATGTTTTAAAGAATTCAGACTGATCTATATGTTTTTGTAATGAGGAATTTTGTCTTCTGGCGGACAAAAACTCACCTATTTCAGACCTTATTGTGGGATCGAATTCTTTTTGTGAAGTATAATATTCTATTTCATCTTCAGGATTTCCCGTTTGAACTTGTTTTTCAGACTTGTTTGAGAGAAAAACATCCTGAACATAATGCATTAATTCATGTTTTAAGTCCGCTTGTATCCTTGGAAGTATTTGATCAATTATTAATGTGGCTTCTTCTTTTTTATCTACTTCACGTATTTCTTTTACGTAATTGGAAATATAAAACGTAATTGCAGGGTTGCCCGTTTTTTCGTGTTCACTATCGTAATAAGAGTTAAAACTAGCGTGTTTTTCATCATAGACCATAAACAATGTAATCTCATTATTTTGATCTACATCCCAATCATGATAGGGCATGTCTTGATGGGGATTTTTATATATTACATTTGTTTCTATGGAGGGTTTAATAAAACGCCTTATTCCATATTTTCCCGCAATTTTTTTAACAGTTTGAACAAAGCCATAATTCCCCACTTCGTTTATCATATGCGAAAAAGCAAATGTAAATAAAGCAATTTCAAAATGCTTATAGATTTTAGGGGGTATCTGTATTAATCCTTCGTTCAATGCAAACTTTTGAAAAGTTCTCATCTTTTTCTAATTCCGACCATTGTTTGTTTACAAATTCAGTAACATCTTCATCACAATTATCAAAGAGATAAACTACATCTTCTCTAGGAATTTTAACTGCATCACCGTCTTCATAAAAAAAGTCTGGTAAAAATCCTACATCACCAAAACACCTAATGTCTTTCATAGGTTTATCAATAGTTACTATTGCTATTTTTTGTTTTTTATTGTGAGGTTTTCTCATCTTCTCCATCTTCTTGAGATATGTCTTTAGTTTTATCAAAAACAATCTCTGAATGAGGAATTTCAGATGAGGGCAATAAACTTCTAGCTATTTCAACTTTTTTAGCACCAAGTTCGGACAATACTTTATCATTCATCAACGCATTAAAAACTTCTTTTCCTTTAGTGTGTTCTCCATCATTAATTTTATTCAAAAGATCACTTGAGGTATAATCCATTCAGTCTCCTATAGTGGGGTTAGTCGTGATATATTTATTCTTATTAATATTTATAAATTCATTAATATCGTGATTTTTAAATTGATTTGAGTCGTTCAAACTTAAAAAATCAGTAATTTCGAAAGATGTTTCATCTTTATTTGATGCAATTAAGAAATAATCCATGTTTTTATACTTCCAAGTATTCTCTCTTATATGTTGTAGATGAGATTTTCTTCCTTCGTCTGAATCATATGTTTTACATTCTATAATTGAAAGAGTTGGGACATGAAATATATCATAATACATATATTCCCATTCTGTGACATTTTTTTCTTCATAATATGTTTCCCATGCTCCATTATTTTTTCTCATCATTTCTTTTGTTATTTTTCTTTCTTTAGTCTTCAATAAGAATTCCCATGGCTTCATACCCTCAAAATACTTCTTGCAATTTGTCATATTGATGGGTTTAAACTCAGAAAGTTGTTTACAAATAGATCGTTCAATCAATTCACCATCATAAATCTGTTGAGCATGTTGAGAAATTGTATGTATGTGAGGATTTCTGGGCTTTGGATACATGTATTGTGCTTTTGCTAAAGCATCTTCAAATGCATATCCATTTGGATCGTTGTTGTCTTTTTGTATTATCATAATATGTTATTCATTGTATATCTTTGGTTGCTTGGGTTCACAAGACAACCAGACTTGATCTTTTCCGGATGGTGTTACGCTCAATCCCTTATACGTTCTTATAGGGTATGTCCAATTGGTCTTGAAATGAAAGTTCTTGTCAGGTCTTCTATTCTGACTTGTAAGATTCTGTTTGCCCCATTTACCCTCACCCACGGTCGTATCTGGAGCGATCTCTACCTCATAGTAATCCCAACACTCTTTCTCTGAATTAAATTCTTTATCTACAACTCTTTCAACTACTGGAGTCCAAGTCAATACTAATGCTATCCAAAGTTCAACCATATCAATGTCATTTAGAATCTAGATAGATATTTTGCGAAATGATTTACCCAAGGTAATAATGCTATCGCCATGAATAAGTTTGCTCCCGTATGTGCTATTGCTATTCTTAACGTGTCCCCTTTTGGTATACCATCAGAAACAAAAATACCTGCTAACCATATCGTTCCAGTGGTTCCGATGTTGGCTCCGAGGACTGCTCCTATGGCCGCAGGAAGCGGTAATGCTCCTGATGCAACTAACGCAATAATTGCAGTTGTTGATAGAGATGAAGACTGCCATAACAATGTCATAACAATACCACCTAAGAACATCCAGTAAGGATTACCCAAAAAGAATTCAAGATGTTCTAATTTACCCATTGTTTTCATTCCTCCTGAAAACATTTTTAAACCAATGTAAAAAATCACTAACCCCAAAAGGGTCTGCAAAATGGGATTATTAAATTCCATAAGATTTCCTTTTTTATATTTCCAACTGTCGTAAAGTGATCTATCTTTCTTTTTCATCAACTAAAAACTGTGTTTAATTGTCTATTAACTTTAACAAATGTAGTACATTTGGGTAAGTCTTTAATTGATTTTGCGCCAGCATAAGTACAAGAACTTCGTAGTCCTCCTAAAATTTCTTGTACTGTATCTGCAACATTTCCTTTGTATGGAACTTGAACTTTCTTTCCCTCTGAAGCCTTATAAGATTCTTTTTTTCCATAATATTTAATTTGTGCTTCCTCTGAGGACATACCATAAAATGTCATTGTGCCTGTAACTTCTGGATCTTCCTCTTCATCATCCCATGCACATTCTTTATGTCCTGCTAACATTCCACCTAACATTACAAAATCTGCACCACCTCCAAAACTTTTTGCAATATCTCCTACAACTGTGCATCCACCGTCTGCGATTATGTGTCCTCCTAGACCATGAGCCGCATCTCCACATTCCATTATAGCACTTAATTGTGGATATCCAACGCCTGTCATTTTGCGAGTTGTACACACCGATCCAGGACCTATTCCTATTTTTACGATATCGGCTCCCGCTAAAAGTATCTGTTCTGTTGCTTCTGGTGTACATACATTTCCTGCTATGATTATTTTGTCTTTAGTTGCTTCATGTTTTCTCATCAATGCAACAAAGTCATTAAATCGTTCCGTGTATCCATTTGCTACATCAAGGCAAATCCACGGAGCTTCAGGAGAATCATAAGATAAATCATCCAAATTTTGATCTAATCCGATTGTTCTTATTATATTCTTATTCCATCCCCATTCTGTAGATTTTACAAACTTACATAGTGCTGTAAGCATAGGATATTCCATAAGAACATGGCACATAGCAATCGTTCCTGTATGATCCATATTGGATGCAATTATAGGAATACCAGTCCATTGATGCTTCGAATGCTTAAACTTAAATTTTCTTTCGAGGTTTGCTTTTTTGCGTGAAATTAGGGTGGATCTTTTTGGCTTGATTAGAACATCATCAAAATCAAATTTTATATCATCTTGTATTCTCATATTTTTTTATTCAAAAAGTACAGTTCCAGGATAATTCTTATTTTTTAAGACTAGTATATATTTTAACATATTTACTAACTCTTGGCAAGGCTTTTCTTGGTTAATTTTACAAATAATAGTCATATTTTCTAGTTGCAATAATTGCTTTAAATCTGTAAATAATTTATTTGTATCTATTATGAGGGGAGAAATATCAAATTGAACTTCTTTAAAATGTTTAAATTCTTCTGAAACATATAAATCTTCTGATTCTCTAAAATTTAATGTCGTTTCGTTTTTTAATTGAATAAGTTTAAATAATTCAGCTAATTTTAGTCGATAATCCCATGGCTTGAAGAAATTGTAAACATTAACTGAAACTGGATTGATTGTTTTAGTTATTGCTGTTGATGCTTTCGTTCCATCAGATTCTAACTGAGGTTTCCCATCAAGACCAATTTTTGCAATATACGTTGTACTTTCAGATTGCTCATTCCACTGTTCACTTATTTCTTTATCAAAATCTATTTTCATTATATTTTAAGAGGTTTAACCTTTTTTGTCAAGTTTATTTTCGGTTTTTTAAATCTTTTTTTGCGGTGTGTGCAATATATTGGGCTAACTCTCGGGCGTCATCCCATCCTTTAAATGGAAATCCATCTATATTATCATCTTCTTCGAAATCTGGTGCAAATTCTGGTCCTACATGAATCTTTATAATCTTAATATTATTAACTACTAATTCGTCCCACGGTTCGACTTCTCCACTATCTGGGTCAATCTGTTGATGCCTATCATTGATATAATACGTAAGTAATTGACGAAATTCTTTTTCGTGTTTTCGTATGACTGTCTCTACACCATCAATATAATCTTTAATAATCTCGTATAATCTTTTTTTCGGCGTGTTTTTCCGCCGAAGAGCAATCCAAGCCTTATTAATTTCATGTGAGGTCAACCCTTTTTTGTATGGACCGAATCCATTTTTAGCAAGAATTTCTACTAATACTTTCTCTAAATCTTTTTCCATGTTCTTGAGATATTTTTTCTCTCCCATTATCCTGAAAATAGTATCCCAAGCAAGCCATCTCGTTCCTCCCTTATCAGGCACACTTGAAATGTCATCTGGTGCCGCGGCGAGAACATCTGCATCTAATTCTACAACATAACCCCCCTGTGTTCTGATTCCATCTTCAAGAAAAGAAGATTGCATATTATAAAAAGCAGAAATTGATTTCTTTCTACCCTGTAAGTTTCCCAAATGCCAAACTCCTTCAAAATCAGTCACATGAAATACTCTTGAACGAATTGGCTTGGGCCATATTCTGCTAAAGATAGAAGGAGATAAAGGAATCTTTAAATCTTTTATACCTCCTCTTGGTAAATGGAATAACATGGTAGATAAACTTTCTATCCATGCTACTTCATTTAACATGTGTCCCTTAAAAGACTTCATCTTTTCTTTACTCCCATTGCAGTTAATTCTGCTTTTGCGACCTGTCTTGTGTAAACTTCCAAATCTATAGAATGATCCCATACTTTTACAGAACCAAACAATCTTTTAGCAGTTTTTTTCATAAAATCAAATGCATCAATTGGATGTGTGCGGTCGGGATTTGCAGTATCAATTTTATTTTGAGTTGGCTCTAAGAGATGAACTTTTTTGACCTTAATATTATTAACTACTTGTTCATCCCATGGTTCATCAGTTGTTCTTTTTTTCACATAACTCAACAAAACACCATAGAATGTATCAGAATGCTTTCTTATAATCTTTTCCATTTCATCAAAGTATTCTTTTATCAGCAAATTTAATGATCTACCATCACCCTTCATGTGTTTTTTCATGTCGTTCCAAAGTTCATATTCATGCGTACTTAGGACTTGATTTCTCGGCAATATTGGAGTAAGATGTTTTACAACAAGTTTTTTTATCAAAGCATGAAAATCATCTTCTACTTTATCAAAATTTGTATAACGTGAAGTTCCTCGCATATCATCTATAGTGGTCCATCTACTACCAGACTTATCTACCTGACTCATTATATCACCCGAAGCGGACATGAGTACATCAGCATCCATTTCTACAATAGCTCCACCAGTTGTCGCTATACCCTTTTCCATATAACGAGCAAACATTGAGAAAAATGCAGAGATAGATTTCTTTCTTCCTTCAAGTCTGCTAAGACTTTGAAGACCTCTTTCATCAGTTGTATGAAATACCGTTGCACGAATTGTTTCTGGCCATATTCTTTTATACATGGATGAAGATATAGGTATTTTTAAAGTAGAAGGAGATTCTGCATCAAACAACATAGTAGACAAACCCGTTATAGTAAATTCATTTAAATATTGTTTAAAGGGTTTTATCTTATGCACCACTTATTTCTCCACGAGCCGCAATGTCCACCTTGTCTTGACTCTTTGCCCACTTCTGTGCCTGTGCTTTGTTCTTAAATCCATTAGAAACTGGCATCCATTTGTTTCTTCCAACCTGTCCCATTACATACCACTTCTTGTCGTGTGGATTTTTAGAAACAATATACTTAGATGCTTCTTCCAGATACTGTGTAAATGTTTTCATATTAGTATTTAGTTTTTATATTGGTGATAACAATTTCTTTATTTTCTTCCGCTATACCAAAATCAATTTCCATAGAAGTTTTTAATAAATTAAAACAAGGCATCACCAATGAATTTTTAACATAATATAAAGTCAAAGGGTCTACTATAGGTTTTATAACCTTTAAAGGAAGAGTCGGGGGAATCAAACTCGTTTTATGCTTAGGAACCTTTGAAGAATAAAGTAACCAAGAATCATCTTGAAATTCTATTAATGGATTTATATGTTCTTCATCTTGAATAACAAGTGTGTGTTTATAAAAATATTCAATCAATGAAGATTTATGTATAATACATCTAATATTTAAATCTTGCATTCTTTATTTTTTGGACTTCTTCTTTTTCTTTGTAACAGACTTTTTTGCTTTGTTGTCTGTTTCTTCTGCTAATTTTTTTGCTTTATTAACCGCATCTTCAGCCGCCTCTTTATCTCTTGCTATTTGTTGTTTATCGACTTGTGAAATTGCCTCAGCATATGCTTTTTCAAGTCTTTTTACTTCATTTTCAAGTGTATCTACAGGTGTTGCTATATCTTCGCTTTTCATTTTAATCCTTTTAAAATTGTTCTTGTTCAGTTGAACCTTCAACTGCACTCAAAGTATTGCTGTTTGTACAAATTTGTCCAACTGCATCAAAATAACCCGCCCCAACTTCACGTTGATGCTTTACTGCAGTAAATCCATTCTCCTGTGCTTGAAATTCTTTTTGCTGTAAATCTACAAACCCAGTCATTCCTTTTTTTCTATATTTTCTTGCTAAATCAAACATACTATAATTTAAACTATGAAAACCAGCAAGAGTTATAAATTGATATTTGCATCCTAAATCTCCCAAAGTATCTTGAAAATCACGTATTTCTGAATCACTTAATTTTGCTTTCCAATTAAATGACGGTGAACAATTATATGCAAATATTTTTTCTGGAAACTCTTTACGAATCTCTTGTATAAATTCTTTGCATTCGCCTATGTCTGGTAAAGATGTTTCCATCCAAAGCAAATCACAATAGGGAGCATATGCAAGTCCTCTTGAAACTGCTTGTTCCATTCCTGCTTTTACTCTAAAAAAACCTTCTTCTGTTCTATCTGGTTTTACTCCACCTATCATGGAGCCACCCCATTCTTTTTTCATGATAAATTTATTATCATATTCATCAGCATCAGAAGACAATAATGAACCAGCTAACGAATCTGTTCTCGCAATTATTACTGTATCAACTCCCATTATATCTGCGGCAAATCTTACTGAGATAAGTTTAGAAATCATTTCTTGAGTAGGAACTAAAACTTTGCCCCCCATGTGTCCACATTTTTTAGCAGAAGATAATTGATCTTCTAAATGCACACCTGCGGCTCCTGCTTCAATCATATCTTTCATTAATTCGTGAGCATTAAGTACCCCACCAAATCCCGATTCCATATCAGCAACAATAGGAAGAAAATAATCTATATCTCCCTTTTGTTCCATTGTTTGGATTTGATCTGCACGAATAAATGTATTGTTGATTTTTTTAATTACGGTGGGAACACTACTTGTTGCATATAATGATTGATCTGGATACATTTCTAAACTGTCGTTTGCATCTCCTGCTACTTGCCAGCCACTTAGATAAACAGATTTTAATCCTGCTTTTGCTTGTTGCAATGCTTGATTACCTGTTAATGCTCCTAATGCTTTTACATAATTATGGTTTTTAGAATGTAATCTTCTCCATAATTTTTCTGCTCCTGTTTTTGCTAGAGTGTGTTCTATTTTAAGAGACCCCCCTAACCGGTCTACATCATCTTGTATATATGGACGTTTAATATTAGTCCATCGATTCAATTCACTCATTGTTATTCACCCTTCCTAAATATGTTAAGAAAATAATACTTCAAATATTTATCGAGAAAGGGTATTCTATTGAGGTTTAAAAATAGGTAATTTTTCTAGATATACAAGATCATCTTTATCATATCCAGCTTCTTCTAATAAGACCGCCGCTTTATAAACTACTGTACAATTTCCTGTAGCTATATTTCCACCATGATTAATTTTCCTCAACATAGCCTCTAATCCTAGAAGAGATCCTCCAGTAGACACTACATCATCAATTATACCCACATTCTTGCCTTGTAATTTTTCTATATCACATACATCAAGAACTAGGGTTTGGGCTCCTATAGTTGTAATAGATTGTACTTTTTCTATCATAGGATCAACCATATATCCTTTAACATTTTTTCTTGCAACGACATAATCAATATTTAACCTTCTTGCAAGGGCATGTGTTAAAGGGATTGCTTTTGCTTCCGGACAGATTAAAACATCTGCACCTAAAGTTAATACCCTTTCGAAAAGGTATTTAGAACATTTTTCTACTAATTCTGTATCCCCAAACATGACAAAGCTCGCAATGGCGAGCTTGTCATTTATTTTAACTTTAGGCAGTTTTCTTTCTAACCCCGCTACACTTAGAGTATAGAAATCATTCACCATATTATGCTCCCATGAAAATCATTTGAGTTACAAATCCTGCAACCAATCCATAGAATGGATTCCACTTCATAGTCACAAATGCAGTTGCACCAATCACCATTCCTGCTGGTCCAAATCCATATGGTCCTGCAAACTCTCCGCCTTGAGCAATTGCACCATTTATATTAGTCATAAATGTTACGAAAACGCCCAACACAAAAAGAAATCCTGCAATGGATGCTCTATGTACATATTGTCCAATAATAGGAAGCAATTTAGTCAAAAGAATAATCGCCATAATACCCATCATAATACAAGATGCTACAATTGGCATAGGTGCAGTAGCAGTTCCAGAAATGATTGCTTCAACTGGTCCGCCACCAAAGAATGCTGAACCCATATCAGCAAGACTAGAATATATTGCAAGATGATCAATATTAGTATCTGCACCAGCAATAGATCCTGTGATCTTACCAAATGAAATGTTCGCACCTATATTTAAACACGCAAGAGATAATGCACCAAGGACAATATTCCGATTTGTCCAGAATTTCCACTCAATGTTTCCTGTAGTGAATTTTTCTCTCTCTTTATCAACTGTAATTTCTTCAATTTCAACACCTAATGTTTCTCTCAATTCTGAATTGAATTTAAGTAAAACATAAAATGCAGTTGAAATCATTACAGATGCTATGATAGTCCATGCTAAATCTTTTGTCCAAAACCAAACAATCAATGCACTAGCCATAGATACTATGCCTGTCCATTTTTCTGAATTGAACAAGTCTATTGATACATTTGCAAGCATCAATCCAACTCCACACATCATTGATGTGACAACAATTGGACCAATAAACTCTACAAGTGCTTCGTTCATTCCAAGTAATGATGGAATCAATAACAATGCGGCACCCCAAAATATGAGAGATAGCCTCTCTTTCATATCTTTACCTAAAGTACCAGCAAGAGTAATTGTTTCTGCTTGAAACGAAATAGTTGCTACTGATGCAAATGCTATTGATCCTATAATACCAATAACAAATGCGATTGCGGTAGGAAAAGCGGCAAACCCAAAAGACAAGGCTAAAATTCCTTGAGGTATACCATTAATTACAACCGCTATTGCGGTCAGAATGCTTTCAAACAAGCCTTCCATATTATCCTTTCATTTTATTGTTTTTAATTATCCTTGACTATAACAAGAATATCATCTTCATTTCTTTTCATCTTCATGGCACGATATTGCTTACCAGGATAAAAAGAATTTAGCTTACAGTTTTTATGTGTTTGACATGTCATATGAGGATGGCCGCTCATTAAATGAGTTTTAACCATCTCAGTATAAACCGCCCAACCCTCATTTATTGGATCGGGCTGTTTATACGATCCCATTATACTGAAACATCTTTTGCATTAATAATAGTAGTAAATGTCATACTCAGGATGAGTACAACAATAAGTTTTAACTTGAACATTTATCTCCTTCCGAGACAACAAAAAAAGCGGTAGGTCTTCCATCCTACCGCTTAGTATTTAATTTACTTTGAGTATATTCCCCAAAGCACCCATATAGCAACTAGACCAACGAGTCCTTCGCTTCCTAGTTCTTTAACAATCGCTACAACGGAACCAATTACATCTAAACCAATAAATGGAACTGCGGCTCCGAATAGGATCTGAAGCACTACTCCAAGTGCTATAAGTGCTAGACCAATTTCGGTAATAGATTTAACCCAACCGAGAACTTTTTCTACCATTTATATTCTCCTAATATTTGTTAATATTCTAACAATACTTCAAATCCTTCCATGGTGATGCGTTAGAATTAAAGTGTATTATATCAGATTAATTGTCCCACCATATTTCCCAAGGAAAATTTATCCAAGTATTGGTAGAATCTTTTGCTATTTCTCTGACATAATATGTTGGCTCAAAATTACATTCATTATTCCACCAGAGAGTAGCAAATTTAACATCTACTCCCTTGGCTTTTTTAATTAAATGACTTCTCATCTTATGAAAAGTCTCACCTGAATCGCAAATGTCATCAACTATCAAAACCCTCTTATCAGTAGGTCTTGGTAAATAATCTTCCCATTCAGGAAAATCTCTTAAAGCTGATTTCACAGACTTAAATGGTTTTTTGAACCAATGTGATAACATCACACCCGGAGTTAATCCACCCCGTGATAATCCAACAATCACTTCTGGGTCAAAATCATCGAGAACGATGTCCCTTACGAGAACGTGACAATCGTTACGCATTTCGTCCCAAGTATACCATAGTTTGTTCATGATGAATCTTTTAAATCAATTAATGATTCTTTCCAATTTCCCAATAGAGAATTGCTTTCTTTTAATGATACGGAAATTGGATTTGTAATTTGTAGAACCTCTCCCTCTACAACATCCCATGTATCGCAATCAACATCAGTTGTGAGTTCGGGTTTATTTTGAAAAACAAAAATTTTACCATCTCTATCCCTAGCAAGATATTCAAAATGTGTTGGTACTAGAGTTTCAATAGTTAGTTTTTTCATTACTTTATATTTATGAGAATAGATCGTTTTGACTTTTTAAAGCACTTTTAATATCTTTATTTAAATCTTTTATTCTTTGCTTCGCCGCATTTTCTCTTTTCAATCTTTTAGCTAATGAAGGTTTTACAAAATATTCTTTCTTTTTTAAATCTTGTATAATTCCTTCATCATTAACTTTATTTTTAAAAAGCTGTAGAGTTCTAAAGTTATTATTGTTTTTATTTTTTACAGTAATTCTCACTACATTTTTTGACATAATTAATTAGCCATTTAATTGTTGTTGTTGTTTATTGATAATCTCTTTATCAATAAGAAGAAGTCTTTGATTAAGCTCGGCTCTTTCAGAATATACTTCTTCTTGTTGCTTTGAATCTAAAAGATATTCTTTTAAGTTTTCTAATTCTTCTAAACTCATTGTATGAAAATTTAATTGATCCATTTGTATCGATGGGTTTTCTAAGTTATAGTAAACAACTAATGTTGAATTTTCATTTTTAATTATTCTTTTAACGTGTCTAAGTTTAGCCTGTGAAGTCTTTTCCTCACAGGCATGGACACTCTCCGTAGAAATCGGTTGATCTCGATTCCAGTATTCTCCTGAAAAAATTCATATTGTCTCCTTTTTTTAAATCTATCCAATTATTTAGATAGTGGAGATATCACCTCTTCTTAGCCGCTGGCATCGCACGGGAACCAAACCAAAAACTTATAATAGCGGCAAATAGAGCCTCAGTTTCATCATCGCATACAATATTAATAGTTTGATTTAAATCTGCATCTATTTGTATTGCTTGCCATACAAGTACTACTTTAATACCTATAAATGTCAATACAAACACATACGTTATAAAAGGTCTTACAAATGCTCTTAACGAGTTTATAAAACCCCCCTGTTGACCTAATGCAGTATCATGTTCAAGAAGCATTTTCTGTTCATCAAAATCTTTTTTTGCTTGAAACAGTTTAATGTCTAAATCTACACCTGCTTTTTTTGCTTCTATCTGCAGTTTAAATTCTTCTTGTTTTGCTTTCTTCTCTTCTTTGTCTTTAAAGAAGTCCATTATGGAAGGTACAGTAGAAGTAGCAAATCCCAATACACTTCCTAATATTGTAAGCATTATATTCCTTTATACATCAGTTCCATCATTTTTAAAACTATCAGTTAAAACTTTTAAATTTTCGTATGCTTGTTTGGTTAGAGTGTCTTCATCACGGGACGAGTTTTGATCACAATCAAAGTTAAAGTAAATATTTGATGCGAGGGGGGTATCTGGATTTTTTTCTCTTTGATAGTCGTTAGTCCACACCCAAACATTTACTCGATATGTAAGTGCTGAATTTTCTCTATCCCAAGGAGTGATAGTCTGCACCTTATAATATGCTTTATCTACAATCACACCAAAAGTAGTTAAATAAGACTTTTCAATTGCCATTATTCGCTAAGTCCTGTGTTTCCTTATGTTCTGGATCGTCTTTGTCTTTGAACCAATAATCGGTGCTTTTTGATAAGACTGCAACATAGGCCCCAACCAAAATGTTTATTAATTGCATATGATTGTCTGCAACACTATCTGAAAAAAATAGCAAATATAAAAGAATTAAAAATGTTCCCATAATAACCCAAGACAAACTAATCCTGGCCCACCAATTTTTTACTTTTCTTTTTTCTATAGCCGCCAATTCCTCACCCGACTGTTTTGTAGATATAGGCATTATATTTCCTCATTATGTTTCAGTTATTATCCTTCTGTGGGCAGACCCTGACCAATCGCAGTAATTTTTTCTCCGCCTGCTTCTGCATCTTTAATTCTTAAAGCACTACCATATGCTTGGTCTAAAATATCAGTATTCATATACTTGACATTAGTAGGATCATATCCAAATTTTACCAAAAATTCTTGTTTTTCTGAAACTCCGAGTTCAGCGGTTTCAGGCACGGATTTAAGTTCTTCTGCTTCTGCTTCGTTTACTATTTGGTCTAATTGATCACCAATAGTAACTTCTTCATTTTGTTGAAGAGGATCTATTATTTCTGCATTAGCAAAAGTGTCTTCTTTAGAACTTTGCACATCAACATCATCCGTGTGATGAAGAAGAAGTTTTTTAAGTTCCTCTTTTTCTGCATCAGACAAACTTTCAAATAACTCTTTTACATTTAACATTTTTTTCCTTTTTAAACTGGTGCTACTTGTTCATCATCAACTTCACATCCACAAGGATTTTCAGACGAACATTCACATGGATCACAGGTGCAATTTTCGCATTTGCATTCTGGATTATTACACATTTTAACTCCTTTAACTCCCTTATATTTATGTTTATACGGGGTTCTGTTTCTTTAAGTTTTTGCTTCTTGTTTATTCTTATAATCTAATATTGCCGCTTTTATAGCATCTTCTGCTAATACTGAACAATGAATTTTGACAGGAGGAAGCGACAATTCTTCTACAAGTTCTGTATTTGTAACTGTCTGGGCTTCATCTAACGTTTTATCTTTAATCCACTCAGTAGCAAGACTACTTGTAGCAATAGCACTACCACAACCAAATGTTTTAAATTTAGTATCAACAATTTTATCATTTTCATCTACTTTTATTTGTAATTTCATTACATCACCACATTCGGGTGCGCCAACCAATCCTGTACCAACGCTTGGATCATTTTTATCAAAACTTCCAATATTTTTGGGGTTTTCAAAATGATCTAATACTTTATCTGAATATGCCATATTATTTTATCCATGAAGGTGTAAACACTTCTTCTTGTTTAATTGAAAAACTAGTAGAACAACCACATGTTGATTGTGCTTTAGGATTTTGAAATCTTGGTCCTGGTGCGGATAAGTCTGTTGACCAATCTATTTCTAAACCATCTACTATCAAATGACTCTTTCTGTCTATTACTATAGGCATACCTCCAGATTCAAAACACAAATCTCTTTTAGATGGTTTACCAAATTCTAAAATATATTCATAACCAGCACATCCACCGCTCTTAACAGCTACCCTCAAAGGAATTTCTTCAGACAATTCTTCATCTTCACGAATTCTCTTAAAATTTTTAGCCGCTTTTTCTGTTAAACTGATCATTTTTCCTTAATTAGAGGGCCCCATCTGCAAGCAGATAGGGCGCCACGCCAATTACTTCTTTTCTACGAATTCATACAACTCAGTTGCCTTCTTCTTTATATCCTCAATGGAATATGAATCGGGCTGAAGTTCATTCCAGAGCTTCATATTAGCTTCGCCGTTATCTTTTGCAAGATCCCAAGCATTGTAAACAAAGTCTTGGTTGCGTTGAGCTTGTTCTTGGAGATAACCCTGTGCCATCTCTAATAGTTTGAATCGTAGTTCGAATGGATTAGACATATTGTCCTTTCTCTGTGTGTGTTTATGTGTGTAATGGATTGTTTCTGTTCCGAGGCACAATCCCCAAGCCCGTCAGCAATTAAGCGGCTAATGCCACCTGTGCTGGATAATAATCGTTATTATTTGCGATTAAATTAAATGACATTTTACATCTGTCAAGATGGTCTCCTCTGCATAATCACATTCAATCGAATTCTATTACAGCCCCATCAAAGAATTACATGCTATAATTAAGATAAAACCATGCTATACCCATTCCCAATAATGTCAGAGTAAAAAACCATGTTAATACTTTATCCATATAATCCTTTGGTGGAGCTGATCGGAATCGCACCGATGTCTTAAATGCTACTCTACAGTATCATCAACTAAAACTATTTAGACAAATCCTGTGTCACATCTTTAATTTTTTCTATTTGTTTCATAATAATTTGTTCACGTTTTGGCCAATAAATATAGTCTTTTTCTGGATTTTTCATAAGATTGTATAAAATAGGTAAAATTAATTCTTCTACTTTACCCATATCTTCTACATATTTTTCTTCTAGATAATCTTTTTTATAACCTATTTCTTTTATAGCAGAATCTATTTTCTTTTCCAATGCTGAAAAATCTTTTGACTTTGCTTCTACTTGTTCAATCTTTTTTTCTACTTCTGTAGTTTTTGCTTTATATTCTTCATCATCTACTGCGGAAAAACCGAAGTCAAAATTAGCATATTCTTCAGGTATTTGTGCCATGTTCGTATCCGTATTTGCAAATCCAATAAGAGTCAACTATATCTGAAATGGGATTTTTATCACACTTTGTTTGAAATTCTTTTGCAAGTTCTCTCTGTGTGTCAGACACAAAAGAATCATACATTAATTCTTTATTTGCGTTTCCCTTATCGGATGCGTATTTTTTGATTACTGTGGGAGGTATCATTTCATACCTCAATTTACAGTTGATTAAAGCATATTTTAAAATTGCCATATTTTCCGCAATTTGTAAAACTCTTTGTCCACTTGCGGAGTAGGCGTAATTTTCAATATAGACTATTTTGGGTCTTTTAGTGAATTGTATAATACATTCTATTACCCAAGAAGATAATCCCGTATATCTTTCCATCTCTGTATTATATTTAGGATATTTTGTAATTTCAATATTTTTTAAAGGACCCCATCTATCAAGTTGTCTATCATTTTTTGCTAAACAATAATGTTTAATATTTTCATATTTCCATTCACCATGACATTCTGTTATTGCTGGACTTGTTAATGAATAATCTATTCCCACATGAAAATCATCTATCCCAGTTATCATCTTCGTCTTCTTCTGATAATTCTATCATTTCTCCACAATAAGAACAAAATTGTACTCGTTCACTTTCATCATCATGAACTATAACTTCATACATTTTAGAGCAAAATGTACATTCAATTTTTTCAATTATTTCCATTTTTGACTAATTCTTCCTCTAATTCTTCTACAGTCAGAAAAACTTTACCATCCAAAAAAATTTGAGGAATCTTTTTACTTCCTGTAACGGTCAATATTTTACCAAACAGTCTCTTATCTGCTTGAATGAACATGTATTGTGTTTTGTGTTTATCTAATAAAGACTTTGCTTTGTCACACATTGCACATTCACGAAAAGTAAAATGTCCAACAACATAATTTCCTTTATTAAAATCTATTTCATATTTTAACATTATAAATCCACTACTTCGCATCCACCATCAGCGGCACAGGCCAATTCCTGTGATCCAGAGGTGAAATCTTTTTCTTCATATGAAGACAATAAAGTCCAATCAACATTTTTGGGCATTGCTTTTAACGATTTTATATATTCTTCCCGTGTGCAATCTTGATAAGGAGCCTGTCTGTATGTGTGTTCAGAAAAAGGCAGAAAAGATATACCGCTAATATTATCAAAATTGTTCCATACCCAATTTCCCATTTCAACCCATTCTGGTTCTTTAACGGAAATAGTAACAGATGGTTTGTGTTCACACCAATGTTCTTGATATGTAGACCAAAGATTTAATTGTTCTATTGCAGTTATATCAGTTCTACATATTGCATTTTTTGGACTCTTCACAGGAAATGAAAATACCGTTGTGTGTTTGGGTTTCATTACATCTGGTTCATTTGGAAAGTTTGCATCTTTCATAAACTTACAAAGGGGGTCTTTATTATCCGCACGAACCGTTCTAATATAATATGGATTATGACGAGCATGTATACCACTAGCACTATCAACCAACTGGCTAACTGTGCCAGAAGGTTTAACACAGGTGATAGCCGCCGATTGGGATATTCCGAGTTTTTCTGAGAATTCTTTGTTTGTTTTGATTGCAACATTTTTTAACTCATTTAAAAGTTGTTCTAAATTTCCTTTTTTTCCGTTTGTTAAAGAATTGTCCATTATTCCTGTAAGGGAGACGCCCAAAAGCCGCTCTTCATCACAATTCTTTTTCCACTCTCTTGAGAGATATTTGAAACTGGTGAGGGTCGATTGAAATGTTCCAAGGATAGTTGCAGTTCGAACTTTTTCTTCCAAAGATTTGGAATCGTCCCATCCTCTGACCACGACTTCTGAAAGGTTGCAGAATTCTCTGCTTCTAAGTATAATCTCGCTACACGGATTGGTACCAAAATCGTCTTTTGGTTCTCTTCGGATTTCTTCTTCACTATTTAACCTTTCTACTTGTTGTTTAGCCGCTAAACTATTATAAATTCCTCGTTCTCCAGATTTTGAATCATAAAGAGACAACCATTCTCTCATAAAAGTACCAACATCTGGTTTTTCTTTATAATTTACAGAATTATTAGCAAGGGATCTTTGCGGTTGTGTTTCCCACCACTTTCCCGACTTTGCATGTCTCATTGTTTCATCATTAAGATTAGATAAACTAATAAGTGCTGATCTACGAACACCCCCTACAACAACTATTTCTGCAATTTTACATACGATATCATGAGCTTCAACAGATTTCAATTTTCTTCCAGAAGCATCTTGAAATGTATTTATAGTAAATAGAAAAAGGTCTTCTAATGGCTCTGGTCCCGATGCTCTTCCTCCAAAGGTTTTAAGAGGAGATCCCGCAGGTCTTACATTAGATAAATCCCATTTTGGAATTTGTCCTTGCCAAACTAATGAAAGTAATTCTTTATATGATTTTGCCCACCCCAGTTTTGAATCTGCTACAACAATTGTAGTATCCGTTTCATAAAATTCTTCTGCTACTACTGGAAGCTGATTAACATATTCCTCTTCCACAGAAAATCCCACACCTGTTCCATTCATTAAAACATATAAAACTTCATCAAATGAACGTGGGTCATCTATTTTAACATAGGAACAATTATAACCTGCTATATTTTCTTTTTTGAGTGCTTCTCCAGCGGTCATTAAACATCTCATTGATGGCATTACCTCACAATTTGTAATTGCTTCACGTAAATCTGCCTCTAAACCATTATCAAGAATAAAATTGTGTTTAGCCTCTAAATGTTCTTTAAAAAAATTCAAATATCTATTAACTGTTTCATCCCAGGTTTCCCGTCTTTTAAGACCATAGTCCCATCTTGCGTATCTTGATAAATGTATAAATGATTGATATTCAGTAGGTAGAGGCATTATTCAACTCCTTTCAGCTTTTCTAAAAATTCTTTTGATTCTCGTTCAGACAATCCATACTTTGACATAACCCAACTACCATTTAAATTGTCTTTTATAATTTTCATTTCTTTCTGTGAAAAAGTTACAGAATTAAACATATAATCTTCGAATGCTTCACAACATATAGGAAACTCTGGTTTTACCAATTCATACATTGCTTCTGCAAACTCTCTTGTTTCTTGTTGTGTATGAGAGTCCATTCTCAAATTACAGAACTTAAAAAAGTTATTCAAATCTATTTTCCAAATACATTCTGTATAATTTGAAACTGGTAGAATTACTCTTGCTAATTCTCTTGCAATTCCTTTAAATCCTTCATAAAACCCATCTAATTCATTAGGTTCTGAGATTTGCCTATAACATCCTTTTGCGTGTTCATTAACATCATACATTCGTCCAAGGACAAGCTGTTTGTTGTCTTCATTTATTTCTTTTCCTCGACCTTGATTATTTTGTTCTGATTGTTCGTGTACATCTTTTTCCGCAGGCAAATAAAAATCATCACTCATAATAGAATAACGACCTGAATATTCATTTATATTAGCAGTTCTGTGTCTAACAATTTGTCTCATCACAAATATTGGTAGCTTTAAATGAAACTTCACTTCACACATCTCAAATGGTGATGTGTGATTATGTCTCATTAAATATCGAATTAGGTTTCTTGTCTGTGAAACTTTTCGTGTTCCAGTTCCGTAACTAATTCTTGCGGCATTTTCAACTTCTTCATCATTACCCATCACTTCTAATAATTTAACAAAACCGTGCTTATGCACTTGTTTTTCACTTATCATAATTTAAATTCCAATAATTTTGTTTTTGCAGTTAATCCTTGATAGGTATTATGCTCAATAATATTCATAACATCTACATTATTTAAAATCATATCATTAATGTCTTTTTGTGTCACATGTCTGGGCCAAATAACTATCTTATGGTTATTTGCAATAATTTTGTCCATTTGTCTAACGATTTCTTTATTTCTTTTTTCATTATCATAAATGAACACTACATCAATATTCTTAAACATTTTTCTATATGCAGATAAATCAGCACCGGCCATAGCAAGAGAATTTTCTACAAATAAAGAATCTATTGGACCTTCGACTATATATGTCGTTTTATTTTCGTCCCACGTATTCATCCCAAAAATTTTAGGAGCATTCTCTTTAACTTTTATCGTAATATATCTTAGTTTGGATTTTCCCCTCAATGATCTTCCCTGAGCGGCAATCATATTATAATCTTTATCAAAAAAAGGTATAACTAATCTAGGATCATCTTCTATTAATTCATAATTTATGTCAAGATTTAAACTTTCAACCCATTTTTTAAAATCTTGTGCGAAATAAAGATACTTGTATTTAGTGGCTTCAATATTTCTAGATTTTACATACTGTTTACAAAAATGTTCATCTTCCAAATCTTTCACAGAAGGAATATTTAAATCTATTTTTTGAAATTTTGGAGTCTCAAATTTAAATTTTGGCTCTTGATAATTACTAAATTTGTTATCTCCAGCTTTATATCTTTCCATAATATATTCAGAATGCAATCTTACATCCAACTCTTTCAGAAAATTTGAAAAAGATTTACCTACTCCACAGTTATGACATTTATAAAAAAGATCATTATCTTTTCTATGAATATATCCTCTAGCTTTTGTTGATTTTTTTTGAGAATCACCACAGATAGGACATCGAAAATTCCAAAGAAATTCTCTTTTTTGCTTAAAAATAGGAAGACGATTAGATAGGAGATTCAAATATTTTACATCAATATAAATGGACATAATACCCGAAGGAATTAAAGTTTTATTAAAATTATATCAGATTTAATTAGGAAAGTCAATCACCAAGAAGCTAATAATAATATTTTTTGAATTGATTCATCGGATACATTTAAATTATAAGCATAATCATAAATTGGGAACAAGTCTTTAACTTTATTTTTATTTTTTATAGACACTACTAATTTATGAACTTTTTGTTCATTTTCATTCAGTTTCATTATTTCTTTCGAATTTAGTAGGTTTTATCAAATCTGGATTTGTAAATTGTTTACTTTGCTGTGTTACGATGAAAGGATGACCAGGAGATAAACTGGCTATTTGTTCTGATAATTTGGAGATTAGTTCGCTATTGTGATCAACCGCTTTTACTATGTGTTTTATATCAGTTCTTACTATAGCAATACTTTCTTTTAATTCTATAATATTAACAAGACTCCATCCTACTAAAGCTATAGTGGCGGCACCTATTGGGCGATAAAATATTTTTTCCACAGTATTGCGATCCATTTTACCTTTTAGAAGTTATCATGTGTTAACAATTACTCCTGATGTGTCTCTAATAGTCAAAGCAAAATTTGCACCATCAGAATTATAACACTTTGCAGAAAAAGTTGAATCACCATTTGCATGATAAGTTTGAGCAGTACCTACTCCTGATCCATCATTTGTTTTTACAACCATCTCTCCTTTATCATCGGCAGAAGTTCCTTCATGATCAACAACTATTTCTCCTAATTTGTGCATAGCAGTTGTTGTTATGATTGTAGTTATATCCCAATATTCGGTGTTCGTATGTCCAGTTGTTGCACCAAATGTGAGAGTTATACCATTATTTAATTCGACAGCACCCGCTATAATAGCAACACCAGTCGCTTCCCAAGTAGATCCTCCATCATCTGACCAAGTATACGTATCAGTACCACCGGCCGTATCAATTTTCACTCGATAAGTTGTAACAGTAGATCCATTATAAGCTCCGCCATATGTAAGATCATCTAATCCACTTCCAGTAAATGTAGTTGAACCAAAGCCTTTGAAGAAATCATTAGCAGAATCTTCACCATCAGACCATCCTTGAAACGCAATATTTGTTAATCTAGCGGCAGTTCCATCACCTTCTGTATGATTTTGTATTGTAAGTGTGTCTCTTGCAATCATATTTACTTTACTCCTATATTAAATATTGATTTAAAAGTTTCATCAATATTCTGTTTTTTCTTTTTATCTTCTTTAAATTGCTTTAAAAGATAATTCAAATTTCCTTGTTTTTCTTCTGTACGCAATTGCTTTTTGCTTTTGGGCTCTTCTCTTAATTTAAACATTCTAACAATAGAAGAAATAGTCTCATTATCACTTTTATTTATATTTCTCTTAATCAGTTCTTCTCTTACACTCTTTGCAATACCATAATTAATATTGTGTTTTTCTACAAGATCATCAATATCTTCTTGATGAGTTGCTTGTTCTCTAAATGTTGTGAAATCTAGCATTTTTACGTCCGTATTTAAGATAAATCATTGAACCAGTTAACTCATCTTGTAAAACAATAGGTTTACTTGGATTAGCTCTTCCATATTGTCTGATGGCTTCTCCTGTTTCATCATTACCTACATACTGTTCATATTTAGCATAACGGCGTTTCCCATATCTTGCTCTCATAAAAGTTTCTGGTTTAACAACAAAAACTTCTGATCCAGCGAATTTACTTCCTTTTTTTACTTTCTTCTTTCTAATTCCCGGTTCTGCTTGTCCTGGAATAGAAGGGTTTTCTACACCAATTCCTGCAATAGCACCACCACCAGCGGCTAGTCCATCTTCGTTCAATTCTTCGTACATTTCAAGTTCAACTTCTTCTATTAACTGGATTACTTCTTTTTTATTATATTTACACTCTTGTAAAAATAATGCATATTCTTTTTCTAAAAATGTTTGATCATAATACAATTTTGCGTTTTTATTTTCTTCTTTTATTAAAAATAATGCCGCCGCAAAAGTACCAAATTTAGAGGACCCCCCAGGAACTTTTGCTAAAACTTTTTTTAAATTAAAAACCAATGTATCTGATAATGTATATGCTTCTTTTTCTTCTTTAGTTTTTAACTTACTTCTTTTTTTAAGAACTTTTCCGTTTTCATCTATTATTCCCAACTCAAAGGCTTTTGTACTTTTAAAAGGAGTTGCAAGTCTTTTAATAAATGAATAAACAAAATATATGTTACCTGCGGCTGATGCTAGTCCCATCTGGTATTATCTCTCTTAATCTATTTGCAATTTCTAAATTTACTCTTATATTACTACTAATAACTTTTTCACCGTTTATGCTAGATATTTGATCAGGCATGTAATCTAAAAATATCAAAAAAGTTTTTAAATAGGTCCAATATTTTTGTGATATTTTCAAAAATAATATTCTTGATAAAACTTCAATAGGAAAAACGTTTCCTAATGTTATTAAATGGTTTAAAATCAATCTTTCTTTTAATTCACCACCCAAATGATATCTATTTAATAATCTTTTTAAATATTTTATAATTTTTAAATCATCATGAAAATCTTGTTCACTTAAACATTGAGGATTTTCATAATATTTCATTGCATATAAGATAAAATTATCTTTATTCAAGTCTTCAAACACTATCTCTCTTTCAATTTGCTAACTCTTCATTTTCATTTTCACCTTCAGGAGTTAAAAAATAAGTACACGTTTGAATAGCTCCTTCAATCATAGTAAGATGATTTCTCAACGCAGTTAATTCTGTTTCAAACTGATTTATTTTTTGTATTGTCGTTCCTCTATCATTATTTAATTTTTCAAATTCATTCTCTATCTTTTCACGCATAATATTATCATCCTTTTTTTTATTATCTCTGTGCAATGATGTATATTCTTTTTCTAAAACCGTTTCATTTTTTTTAATTTTTTTCATAATATTATCAAATCTCTTCTATAAATTTTTCTCCTGTAATTTCTTCTAATTTTTTAATCATGCGTTCCATATTAATTCGCATAACTTTACCTGTTTTAACATTTCTAGAATAAAATTCCCATTCTCCGTCTTCATTGTGAGGACCAAGTTTTGTTTCATTTCCCCCCTCATCCATTGTATATATGTGTGATTCTGAGGCATCATCTTTTGCATACAAATATGCTTGATCTGCTCCTTGAACAGTTGGTGCAGTACCATTTTTTACTGCAAGAACACCTGCGGCATCTCCTACTGAAGCAGAAGTAATAGATGCACCAAAAAGAGCTAAAGATTTATTGGTTCTTAAATCATCATTAAAAATAAATCCAGCAGTTGAATTATGAGTTAATGTGTGTTGTTCTTGTAAATCAACTCTTCCACCCTCAGTTCCACTTCCTGCCGCAGTTCCATCTTCTTGTAAAAGAAAACCAGTTGTGCTTGCAGTATCCATAATTTTAAACTGACTACCAAATACAAGAGAACAATCATTTGATACAAAAACATCACCATCAGTTCGAATTTTTTCACTACTCTCAATTTGTGTATTTGAGATAAATTGATCCGTAAGTGCTTTTAAACTAAGTTTATTACCAGCAGTACCAGAATATAATGTAAAGTTTTTTCCTGAACCATCAACACCAAGCGTTGTAATTCCTGACATAACAACATTAGATTTAACATTCATTAATGTTCCATCTATTGTTGCTCCTGCTCCTGTTATACTTAAATTAGCACTACTAAGATTTGTATTTGCACCAGATATTGTAAGATTTGAAGTAATTGCAGTAGTAGTACCTGCTATAGTAGAATTTGATGCAACATTAAAAACTGCTGAATCTATTTCCACATTTGCAGTAGCAGTAAGTGTAATAAGATCATCAGAAGCAAGTTCTAACTCTCCATCTGCAGGAGAATTGACCTCTAAAGTCGCATCTCTAAATGTTAATGATTTATCTGTTCCAATTGAAACATTGTCCGAAAATACACCAAATGCGGCACCCACATTTCCTGTAGCCGTTACTGTACCAGCAACAACAACATTTCCTGTTGCTGTAATATCATCAATATAAGCATTTGAAAATCGATGTGTAGTATTTCCTAAATCATAAGTCGAATCTGTATTTGGAATAAGATCAGAACCAACATCTGCTTCAAAAACAACTGTATCTGTATCAGCATCACCAAAAGTAAGTGTTCCGCCTTCAGCAGTAATATTTCCATTTGCATGAATATTTCCATGTACCTGTAAATTTTCACCAATTGTTGCACTTTTAAGAATACCCACACCACCTGCTACTGTTAAAGCACCAGTTGTATTACTTGAAGAATCTATTACTGAAGTTAATGCTACATTAGCAGTTGCGGAAACATTAGATGTAATATTCATTAATGTTCCATCTATTGTTGCTCCTGCCCCTGTTATACTTAAATTAGCACTTGTAATATGAGTATTTGTTCCAGACAAACCAATATTAGCAGAAATCGATACATCTCCACCCGCAAATGTACTATTGCTTGTGAAATAAGCATTGTCTCCTGCTATTGAAACGTTATCACCACTAAATGTAGTATTTGATGCTATTGCAGTATTTGTACCATTAATGTATACGTTGTCACCACTAAAAGTTGCATTTGCTGTAATAGTTGTGATTGTCCCACCAATCGTAGAATTTGCTTGGGTAGTGTGCAATCCACTAAATGTAGTATTTGATGCTATTGCAGTATTTGTACCATTAATGTATACGTTGTCACCACTAAAAGTTGCATTTGATGTAACTGTAGTATTTTCACCAGCAATTATAGTATTGCTTTTTATGTGAACATTTGCACCCGTAAACACAACATTTGATGATGCATTAGTATTTGCGGCGAGTAACAAATTAGAATCAGTATCACCAGAAATTATTCCCACATATGCATTTTTCCAACCAAAAGTAGTATTACCCAAGTCATGCGTAGCATTTGTTCCCGGTTGTATATTAGAATGTATGGCGGTCATTGTAGCAACATTTATAGTTGCATTAGCATTTACTGTCAAATCTGTATCAATTTTAATACTGTCATTAACTGCAACACCGCCTTTAAAAATAACAGAAGCATTGGTTGAACTACCCAATGCTTTAGTGTTAGCAAACACTATTTCGGGTTCAACATTTGAAAAAAATTGTGTTAATGTTACTTTTTTGTTTGATGGGGTTCCTGCAGGATCATCTACGACCAGTAATAAATCTTCTCTAGCCGCAGATGATAACGAAGGCAGTCCCGAAATGCGTTTGTCTGCCATTTGTTGTACCTTTTATTAGCTAAGATATCCATTAGCGGTTGCTAACAACCAGTATTCAGTTCCATTTACTTTCATTCGCAATCTAGCATTAGATGCCATATCTGCAGTAGCAGTTGCAAACATAATAAGATTTGAGTCTCTTGCTGTTGTATTAGCGGCGGCCGAAGCGGCGATATATCCATCAGTATTACCTGAGGCCGCACCTTCTCCAGATCCAAGTTCAACAAAATAGTGAACAGCTTGGGCTCCTGGATGATTAGCGGCATAAGGAGTAGCCATTCCTCCTTGATCTCTCATACTAATAAAAGCATCTGGTTTTGTGGCTCTTGCAGATGTTGCTTTCGCACTATCATTAACATCAATCATTAAACCATATGCTCTTGCAGTACCTTCAGTATATGAAGTATTTACATTTGCGGCAACCAGGTCATTTGTCATGTTAAGTGAAATTTTTGCTCCTGCGGCAACTGTTGTTACTACTGAATTAGAACCAGAAAGATTAGCATCTATTTTAGCTCCGTAGATATTAACAACTGAATTAGCATCGCCTGTTCTGTGATCATGCGTTGTTTGTGCATTTAATGCAGAAACATCACCTGCAGTTGTACCAAGAGCAGTTGAAATAGTTGTAGAAACGAATGATCTACCAGTGGCGTCACCCGAATTAGTGGAATGATTTAGGTTTCCAAAAAGATTGAAAACACTAACCTTTTTATTTACAGGACTCCCTGCAGGATCGTCTACTATATGAACAATATCAGCAGATGCTATTCCAGTAGAAAGATCGGACAGATCCGTCATTTTTTTGTCAGCCATTGCTTTAACTCCTTAAAAGAAAGCGTGAAGTTGCTGGGACTCAGCCAAGACTGTGTGAATCTTTTGCTTCTTCAATTAATTGTTGTAAAACTACTTTACCACCGTGCAATCCACTTAATTCGTATTTCACGGCTTCTTCTCTATTATTTAGCTCTTGCTTCTGAAATGCAAGATTATTTAATTCTTCTTCCTGTTCTTCAAACATTTCTTCAATTTCAATCAGTTTCTTTTGAAGAATAGAAATAAGAGACTCCTCTGTTGAAGGAGCCTCTTTTTCTTTGTCTTCATCAATGTCAAGATCAGGAACATTATTACCAAATTCTTCATTATATTCTTTTTCCATTATAACCTTATTTCAATTATCAATTATATTATGCAATTGTTATTACAGAAACGCCTATTGCAGTTTTAGTTGCAGAAGTTAACTTCCCTGAAGCTAATTCTAAGACAGTTCCAGATATTGTATCAGATAAATCTGTTCGATTTTGCATTGCTACATCATCTGCGAGAGTAAACGTTCCCGCGGCACCACTTTGTGCAGTAAATCTCAATCTGTTTCCTGCTGAACCATCTGCTAGTGCTACTCCATCAATATGTGTTACTGTTGCAGTTACATTTCCTCCTGCTGATGCAGTCAGTAGCAGAGTTGCCGCTGAACCAGCGGTATAAGTTACAGATTCATCATAGATGATTTCAAATACAATATTATTTGAAGCACCATGATCGGCCGAAGTAATTACTCTGAAATTTGTCATAGTTGGATGTTTTAATCCAAGTGCGGCTGTTGCTCCAGCAAGACCACGAATTGCTACAAGAACTTCTGGATCGGCACTTGTATTTCCGTTACCAGTTGCGGCTCCTTCTACTACCCAACCAGATTGATTTGCATAAACCTTAGTTTTATCATAAGGACTATTTGCATCATCAGGTAAAAATTTGGGCTTGTTAGTTGCGACATCTGCGGATGTTCCCCATAAAGGCATAGTTTTCTCCTAATTAAAAATTATTACTCTCATTATTTAGTTAACAACAAAACCTTTTTTTTGCCGCTGTTCATTTGATTGAATATATTTTGAATAAACATCTACATGTGATTCAAATGTTTTGGGAGGATCAGTAGTATAAATACCTTGACCACCCTTATCTTTCCCTATAGCAGGAGTACCTTCGTCTCCTATAACACTATTTTCTTTTTCTGTCAATTCTTTGACACCAAATCCTACCATCATTTCAATAAATTCATCCATACCCATATCTTGATCATCATAAAAAGATTGAACATCAGTTAAAGTAATAGTTGCTAACGCTCCTTCTTTATTTTCTAATCTCAATTTATCAGGTGTTTCTTCAATTTTATAAAATGAATAATCTTCTATATTTTTAATAGAAGTTCCCATTAAATAATGAATCATGTGTTCAAACACCCTATAAGGATCTCTATCATTGACAATGATATTTCCTTCTTTTACATCTTGACCAGGAGTGGCTTCCTTGTAATTGTCAGACAACTTATCAGTTCCCCATTCTCCTGCTCTTTCACTCTCCTTAGGCACTATAGGTTTTTTCCTATTTTCTAGAACCTTTTCAAGTTTTAGTCTTGTTTTAGTAGCCATATCTCCCTTTTCTTGTGGTATAGAGGATTCATACATACCTTGATTGTCACCAAATTCTTCATATTTTTTTCTACTGAATCCCATTTTTTTAGCTAAATCTTCCCAAGCAGAAATTTTATATTCTTTATCGGGACCCGCCGTTTCCTTTGCAATAGCCTTTGCTTGATTCATCAAATAAAGTTTATTGACCATTGGATTATTAGATATTCTTGTTTTAAAATCTTCTTCCAATTGAACACCTTCAATATACATGTTTAATTCATATGCTTTGTTGTCTAAATTTGCAACTTGAATTTGTACTGTTTTTCTTCCAGCACCTAATGAATAACGATTTGTCTTACCATTTGATGGTTTTCTTGGGCCAGTTGCAACTTTATCATCTATTTCTTTAGGATCTACAATAGCGCCTTTTGTTTTTGCATGATCAACTGCATGTTGCATTGCATCTGAAAAAGTTTTATGATAAAGTGTATAGCCACTTGCAGATTTTTTACCTGGAGCAACTAATTCATCAAGTTCTACTTCTTCAAATTTACGTCCCTTTAAAGCGGCATCTCTTTTTCTTGACAAAGCCCGCATTGCATCACGATCTTTTCCAGTAAGATACTTCATATGTTTTGTTCGACTATGAAGTTTATCAATTTCTTTATCAATTGCTTTTAAATCTTCTGTCATATCACCTTCATGTTCAACTTCTTCACCATGTCGAGCATAATAAAGTCCAGCTTTATGTAAGGATCTATCAAGAGAAGGAGAAATTCCTTTATACTGTTTCATCATTCCTGGAAAAGATTTAGCAATCATACCCAAAACAACATCTCGTGGTTCTGTATCAGTATCTATATCTTTAGCAGAAGGCATTTTTCCTTGAGCGGCCATTTGTGCAATCTTTTCATAATATTGTTTATCAATACTACTTCGATGTTTTTTTGCATAATCACCTAACTCTTGAGAAAAATCACGTAATTGTCTTTTCATTGCTTCATCAAGCGTATCTTCTCCCACAACATCAGGTGTTTTTCCTTTATAATAAACATTTCCTTTTAAAGCCTTGTGTGCTTTTTTCACATGTTTTTTATGAACACTAACTTTTCCATCTTTGAAGTTTCCTTTTACTCCTACATCATCTAAAGCCATTTTTACTTGTAACCCAGTACCCTCTTCCACTTCTGTTTCTTCATGGCGTGGTGGTCTTTTTGGTCCCTTTTGTTTAAAAAGACTTCCAAATTTTTTACCAGGCTTTAATTTTTTAACTTTTCCGCCACCAGCTTTAAACTTTTTAATTTCATCTTCATAATCTGATGGAGCTTCATCAACCATAGAATTATCATTATACAAAAAAGGCATTGCTTTTGCATAGGTATGTGCGGGTTTAGCCTTCTTTTGTACTCCACTTTCTTTGCTTTTTTTAGTACCAGGTTTAGCAATTCCCAATTTAACTCTTTGATTATGAATATTAAGTGCCGTTTTTTGTATTGCACTCATTTCATCTACTTCGGAATCTTCTTGTGTCTTAATATATTTGTTAAAAAATTTAGAACTTTGTTTTCGTCTTTTAACATGATCTGCCGCGGCTTTTTCATCACCCCTATCTGCTCTACCCGCCATTGCGGCTCTTTTAGTTGCACCCTGCCACGCTCTTCTCATCAATTCTGGAGAAAGTTCATCTAAGTTTTCTTCTTCTTTTATACCTTTTATAGGAGGTTTAATCCCTTCACCCGCCATTCTTCGTGCAACTTTTCCTCTAAATCCTTTTGCTACATGAAGTGCGCCTTGTTTAAAATGATAGTCTACTCCTTGAAATGCTTTGTCCATAAAATTAGCAATTTCTTTTTCGTGACCTTCTTCAAGTTCTACATCTTCTTTGCTATATCCTTTATGCATTACTCCTGCAATTCGTCTTTCTTTTTTGTTTCCAAAAGCAAATTTCTTGAATTTTTTATTATCCTCTGCTTTTTTACTATCCCTATATGTGCTTGCTTCTTCAACTCCCTTATGAAGTTCAACTTTTTCTTTACTTCCTGATAATTTTATAGGCTTTTCAGTTTTTGTTTTTTTCTGTGCTTTAATTGATTTACCAATAGCTTTTCTTTTTTTCGCTAGATACTTATCAGCTTTATCTTTATCTCCGTCATTATCAATATCTCCGTCTTCTTTTCCAACAGGATCTAATTTTGGTTTTTCTTCATCATTACCATTTGCTTTTGCTTCACCATTACTGTCTGGTTTATCTGCTTTAGCTTCACCTTCTTTTGCCTTTGTTTTGGCATCTTTTTCTCGTTTCTTTTTGTCATCAGGATTATCGCTTTTAGCATAGTGATGATGATGTACATCGCCTTGCTCTTTTATTTTCATAAATTCTTTATATATTGCATCATCTTCAGGTTCTGTAAAAGGTCCTGGTACTAAAGTTTTCCAATCTTCATGAAGCGTTTTGAATTCCATACTTACCCCTTATCCTGATTTGATTTTTGCTTTTTATCAAAAATGGCATTGTAAAATTTAGTTCTTTGATCTGTTCTTTTAAGAACTTCTTTACCAGCAGAAAGATCGCCTCTAGCTCTTTTAGTTTGAGCAGACATTGCTTTTTCTCCCGCTTTCGTATAGGCTCTTACTTTCATATCTTTAGAAATTTCATCTATTTCCTGTTCTTCTTTACGTTGAAGATATTTTCTTTCTATTGGTGATGCTATTCTGGTCTGAACTTGCTTTTTATCTTTTTGATCTCTAAAAGCTCTTTTTGCTTTCATTTTTTCTGAAGCAACAGATCCCTTTTTTACATATTTTCCTTGAGGAGTGTCTACAACTACATCTCCTTCACTAAAGGCTAACCATTTTTTGAATGCGTGATTTGTATCCATTTCTTCCTTTGTTCTATGCTTAGAGTCAACTTGAGTCCATAAATCTTGATCTGTGATTAATCTAGTTTTACCGCCAGTCAAAAATGAATTAACTCTCGACTCTGCCCATTGTTGGGGAGTAGTTCCTGGTCTATGACTTGCGTTCCATGCACTAATTCCTCGAGTGTATACTTTTTGTAAAATTTTAACTGGAATACCAGACTGTTCTGCTTTTAATTTTAAATTGTCAACAGATTCATCATATCCTGGATGACTGGCTTTCGCCATTTCTTTTTTCTTTTTTTCTTGCCTATTAGCCCACATTTTATGAATTTGTTTTCTAGACGGAAATTTCTTTCGATCTATTTCCTCTTTTTTCGTCTGTTGTTTATAAGCCTTTACTGATTTTGCAACCCAACCACTTTTCTTGTCGGCAGGATGTAATAAAGCACCCGCTTTCTGAGCAGAATCATAAGATTTATGCTTAATTTCTTCTTCTACTGATTCTTCAGGTAATCCGTGTTTATTATGTTGCGCCCAAGCAAATGCATATGCTTTTTCTGTACCCACTTTTTTCTTTAAAGCCTTTACTTGTTTTTCTCTTCCTGGAGGAGCATCCTCTTCCAATCCCCTTTTCTTCATCTCTTTATCAATACGTTTAATCATAAATTGAAAAGAAGGCATATCAGTTTTTCCACTAGTACGTAGTTGCTTCATCTTTGCTTTAAGATGATCATCAGGTTGTTTTTCTATTTTTGCTTCGTCTACTTCAAATTCTTCTTTTGCTTTTACCATTCCTTTAACAAATTTTACAGCTTGAGCCCTTCGTTTCCGTCTAATATTAGGATCTCTCTTACCAAAACCTGTGCCCGAGCGGTCAGGTGAAGTTGGTTGGGCAGGTTCTCTTCCTTGTACTTCTGCTTTCCTTGCGGCTTTATAAAGCAATTCTTTAGTCATTTCATCTACCTCAACTTCTTCTTTGGGAAACATCCAATCTGGAGTTCTATCTATTATTTTTGCACCCATTGATTTTTCTCTTTTCGCTTGTGTATCCTTTACTTTTTTCATTATTTTAGCTAAGTGTGCTTTCTTTGCCGCAGGAGTTGCAGGATATTCTGCACCTTCTTTAATTTTATGTGCAGGCACCTTTTCTGATCTTGCAAGTCCTGGAATAGAAACAACATAAAAGGGAGAATGAGGACCTTGATCATCATAACGAACTACTTTTCCTGTGACCATTCCCTTACCTTTTGCTGGATGAGCAACTTTTACTTTTGTTCCGGGTCTAAGTGCCGATTCTTTTATAGTGTCAATTTTCATTGCTTTCCTAATTTCGTTATACATAGATTTTGTATCTTTAGCAGATAATTTCGTTCCTTTTTTAAAATTATCTAAATCTCCAGAAACTGCAAATTCCCTTAGTTTCGATGCAGACACTCCAGCAACACCCTCAGCATCAGGATCACGATCTCCTGAACTTACAAAATCGATATCTATAAAATCATAAAATCCGTGTTTTTTCTTTTTTCCATTATATTCCGATATCCATTTTGAAAATTTAGCTAATCTATCACTCCCAACTACGAATACAAGTCTTTTAAATCCATCAGAATATAAATCAGATAATGATACAAAAACTGTAGGTTTAATATCTATATTGATATTTTGACCTATCGTTTTTTCAACATAAACAACTTTTCTATCTGGACCCAAAGGATCCTTTTTAGCATTCTGAGTAGGAGACAAAAAAATGAAAGGCTCTGCTTTATGTTTTCTCGCCTCTGCTTCAATCTTTTTCGCAAGTTTAACATGACCTATTGAAGGAGGATTCATTCTCCCGAAAGTCACAACTGCTGTCTTTTCTTGCTTTGTTTCTGCTAAAAAATTTTTATAAATCTTCATAGAATTATTTATTCAAATGAAGATGGCACTTCTACTAATTTTTTATCATCATTAATATAAAATTCTATTCCATCATGCACAACCGTAGTATGTGTGTCCCTAAAGACTTGTTCTGCTACTTTACTTTTATCTTTTTTGCCTTTTTTAACAGTCTGTAATATTTTTTGATATACAACCTTATCGCCCATGATGAGACCAAGCATTTTATCGAAAATTCTTATAATCATCATTCTTTGTTTTGGATTTGGTTTTTTATCATCTTCTAAATCTTTCATTGTTTTAAGAAACAATGCATATTCATCTTTGGCTATTAAACCTTCTCTCGCTAATCTTTTTAATCGTGCATCGACATCTTCTGTCAATGCTATTTTTATATAAGATTCGCCTAATTTGTCTAAAAGACCTTGTTCTGCTACTTGCATTAACGACTCCCAAATGTTTTTGGTGCTAAGAAATTTTGTCTAGAAAACTCTAGTCTATCTACTAATTTTACTGCTCCATCATCTAATGTAACTGCAACAAATCCTTCTGGATTTGTAATCTCAAAACCCTTATCGGTTTGTATAAACGTTTTTGTCAAAGGTTGAATATCTTGTAATTTTTTAATTACTATCATTTTAGCGGCTATAAGAATATTTTGCATTTGAAACATGTTTTTCAAAGCAGTCTTATTCTCAGTAAAAAATTTTAAAATATCTTCATTTTTTTTACGTCTATTTTCTTTACCTTTTACCGACTTTAATTTATCAACCTCTTTATCTAATTTGTTTTGTAAGTATTTAATCAAACCAACAACATGACTATTAACATTTCCAATGGGCATACCCTGTCTTATTTTAAAATTAGCAAATGCTTTAATCTGTGTATTTAAGTATTTATCATCTTTTATACCGTCTAACAGTTTTTTATTAAGAATTCTAAATACTCTACCCGCCATCGAAAGTACGTTAAAATATTTTTCAGTTTCTTCTTGAGTAAAAGATGCTATTCCGTCCATTTTTTCATATTCAGCATCTTTAAACCACACATCTGATGTTTGTGTAAAGTTATCAACATTTACATCGAATGAAGCGTTCATTTGATTTACTGCTTCACCAGTATATTTTGTATGCCAAACAATACCCAAGTTTGAAGCATTTATCTTTTTTCCTAATTCACTTCTTAATTTAATTGCATATGTTATAACATTTGGCGTAAAAACAATGTGCGATTCACCATCTATATTCTGTAACGTTTTGGGTTTTGCAAGACTATATAATAAATCTCCTTGATAAACACCGTCCATTCCAATATCTTTAAGGTATTTCAAAGACTCTTTTAAGTCAATACGTAAGCTACCTTCATGATGATTATCGACATCTTCATCTGAAAAATTTAATTTAGGTACTTTTGAAAATGCACCATGCTTAGTTGCTACAAAAAACTTTTCAGTCTCAGGATCTATTCCAGCTACAATTGCTGGCGCTCCATCCCATTTAGTTGTTATTGTAATTTTTTTAGAAGAAGAACCCTTTAAAGTTGAACCTAATGAGCTTAAATATGTGATTGCCTTTTTCACACCATCGAAACCACCATTTAAAACTTCATCTTCTATATGCTCAAGGTGCTTGTTAGCACCCTGAGATTCTAGCAAAAAATCCTTAAAATCGATCATTTTCCTCTAAGTACTGTAATATAAACATAAATAGTCATTAACTATTTATTATATTATCTAATTAAAGGCTAGTTGATTATAACGTTTTTGTTTTGGAAGTTCGTTCCACAAATTTCCATTACTGGGAAATTCTGTATCACAAATCTGAACTAATTTGGGGTTGGTATGAAGAAGTTTTGTTAATAATATTTTAGTTCTTGTAGTTCCTGTGTAGTTTATCATTATACATATCCATTCAGGTTGACCGTAATAATGACGATACTCCCTTCTTAAGGGTACATCGGGTCTACCATCAAAGCGAAATAACGTATAAAGAACTAAATTAGGATCAAATGTGTCTGAAGAGGGTGTTTCAGCTATTGGTTTAGGTACTAATCCTGGTTCAATAATTGTTTCAGTCATTTTAACTTGTACTTTTTGTTCAGAACACCCCTCAAGACACTCACCAGTTTTAACATCCTGAGGACATCCTCGTGGATCATGACATTCTTGAACCGTTTTTACTCCTTCTGTAACAACTTTTTTGCTTTCCCATTCGGGTTTTATCCCACTAGGTTCTTCTGCTTTAATACTCGTCACAGATGCAAGTTCATTTTTTACTATAGGAGTATAAGGTTTTAGTTTTGTTTCTTGAGTTTCTTGACTGACTACAATCATTTTTTGACCACCAATCGTAAGAATAGTACCAAATGGTAGTCCTATTTTATCACCAGCTACAGCATAATTTTTTGGGGCACATCCACCCAAAAATATTGTTAATATAACTGCAATTATCATAATATACTTATACATATCACCTCATTTATTTGAGATTAACAAAAAGAGCTTCTAACTCAACCATTACACTACTATTATATCAAAATTAGAAACTATGTCAAGCTAATTAAAGGAAAATTCTGAAAAATCTTTCTTTTTTTTCAGTCTATTATTAGTTCCGACATCAAATACTGGAGGATCATCATCTTTATCTTTTTTGTTCCAAGATCCCTTCGATTGTCGTTTCTTTTGTGCAGACCTTGCGACTAAATCATCTTGTGCGGATTCTTCAAGATCATATAATTTCATTTTTGCTCTATCAATTCCGATCACAAATCTTTTATATTTACCAGGATCACTATAACGATTTTTCAATTGTTTAATTAAAATTTGATCAAGTTCTTCTAATTCTTCTGTGCTAATCAAAGCAAACATAAAATCCGCAGTTGCAGGCAATCCAAATGATTCAGAGGTGTCTTCAAGTCCAAAATCTGTATTTGTAAATCCCGATCTAGTTGTTTGAGTAGCAGAAACAATAGGAAGATTGTGTTCAACTGCTAGACCACGTACTTCTTCTGCTATTGATTTAATATAATTATAAGAATTTACAGTATTACCATACTTCAATCTAGATGAAGCCATAATATTTAAATAATCTACAAATATAATTTCAGGTACAAATTTTCTTTTTAATTTTAATTCATTTAATAAATTTCTAAAATGATTTACGCTTGCAGAAGCTGGTGGATATTCTTTAACTATCAATCTACCCGATGTTGATTTTTTAACCTTTTTTATTTTTTTCTCAAATATATCTTTGGGGATATCATGTAAATCATCTATTGTAATATTCATCAAATTTGCATCAATTCTTTCTGCTATTTTTTCCTCGGCCATTTCAAGGGTGATATATAAAACATTTAATCCTTGAGATATTGAGGATGCCGCATGATGACACATGAATAATGATTTTCCAACACCCGTACCAGCAAGTCCGACATTCAAAGTTTTTTTAGATAAACCCCCCTTAGTTATTTTATTAAAATAATCTAGATCAAAGGGTATCTTTTCTTCAACTTTATGATAAAATTCGAACCGTTCATTCGAATCTTCAATGTAATCATGACCTATGTTAGGATCAAAAGAAACAGAAAGAGCATCAGATAAAATTTCTGGTATAGCACCCTTGTCTTTTTGTGTTTCTTTTTGATTGTCAATAATGCTTATTGATTCAAGTACTGCATTATAAATTGCTTTATCTTGACAAAATCTTTCAGTAGTTTCAAGCAACCAATCGGTTTCTGTATTTTCTTTATTATCAAAATATTCTGAAACTTTATTAGAAACATCACTAAATTGTTCTTCAGAAAGTTTCGAATTGTTTCCAATTTCTATAATTAAGGCTTCTTTGGTGGGAAGAACATTAAAACCGTTTACATAGTTTTCTATTTCTTCAAAAAGAAATTGATCATTATGATCCGTAAAATATTCTTTTTTTAAATATGGAAGAGATTTTCTGGTATATTCATCATTGAATATCAGATTCTTCAGTATCGTGTCCTCTATCCTCGTCATTTTCGTTTGTATTTAAATCTATGTTTTCTTGAATTACTTCTATTAAAATGTCGCCTATTAATTTTTCAAATTCTACACCCTCAATATCAGAATATTTTTTATCTCTGATTTCTCCAGGTATTTCAAGTATATCATATTCGAACCGATATTTCAACTCTTCTTCTTCTGCATCTGGTTCTATTAATCCAAATCGATTATACTTATAAACTACATCTTTAAATTTACCTTTAGTGATAGCAAAAGCGAATTGATCATCCTCTTTATTCTGAGGATTCTTCACCATCTTGTACCACTTCTTCATTTCCTTTTGTTGTTCCATATAGAAATTTCTCCTGACAATATTCGTCAATTTTTTTCATAATATCTTCAGTAAAATGTTTTTCAGGATCTTGCATGATCGCCTTACCAAATAATTTTGTACCATCTGGAAGCTCAAATCTTGTTGACACTTTAGTAAAAATACCAGCTTCTTCAGCAAGTTCTAACATACCATGCCAACGATCCAATCCTTTATTATAAGTCACTAATGCATCAACCATTTTATTTTCTACTGTCAATCTAGACTTATGATTTTTACAATGAATAATATTACCGATAACTTCTGTGCCGTCTTTCTCTTTACGTTTTGAAAGAAACACAATATTACTTGAAGCATAATAAAGACCCGTACCTCCGCCCATAATTTGCTGTGGAAACATCACACCAATTTGACTATATGTATGGTTTGTTATTAATACAGGAACTTTTGCTTTACTTGCTTTAAGTGTTAATACTCTAAATGTTCCTTTTACAAGTGCGGCTCTTGTCATATCTTTTGTCTCTTTACCTTCTGCAACATCTCCCACCTCTTTTGAAGTAGATAACATACCAAGACTATCAAGACATATCATCAAAGGCTTTCTATCTTCACTAGCAAGGTGTTTATCAAGAACCTTTGTAACTTGATATGCAAACTCTTGAATTGTAGCAACTGGTAACATAACCATACGAGTAGTATCTATTTCTCGTTGCTCAATCATTTGTTTTGTTATAGCAGATTCAGACTCAAAATAAAGAACGCCACCAGTAGGATTGTCCTCCAAAAACTGTTTGACAATACCCAGTACAAAGAATGTTTTCCCAGTTGCACTTTCTCCAGCAAATGCTGTAATTTTGTTTGAGGCCAAACCTCCATAAATGGAGCCACTAAGTAAAGCATTAAAAGCATAACTGCCAGTATCAATGAAAGATTCAACATCGCCTGCTTCAATACCATCTGAAACCAATCCAGCATATTCATTCCCCACCTCCTTAATATATTCTTTTAAAAAACTCATTATATCTCCTTAAATAAAAAATGCTTCAAGTGTACTTCTTTTTTCATGTTCCCAGCCAACACATTTTAATATAGTCTTTAATGGTTCCAAAAAAGACTTTTCAAATTGCATATTATAATTTATATATTCGTGCAATCCAAACTCTGAAGGCAATACTGTTCCCATACTAATTACAGTATCGCCCACAGGATTCGGTTCTTTGAGATAAGAAAATTTAATCTTTTCCCCCTCTTGAATAATTTGATACTTCTTTGCAAGTTTATGTTCTTTTAATAACTTATTATGTATAATCGCTCCTTTCACATGTATAGGCGTACCCTTCTTATACAATAATACACTATCACTATATTTGTCAATACCCTTAACTGATCTTGGAAATGCAATATCTTCTGGAGGAAGAGTTTTAAACGATTCTTTAAATTCTTCAATAAATTTCTGCATTTGATCTTCGGTACCATTCATGAGAATATCAAAAGATTGTTTTAATTTATCCCTACAAACCGCTGGAGTTGAAGATTTAACAGATTCTAATCCCATTACTTTTAATTTGGGTTTAGCATACTGTACTCCTTCGCTATTATGAACATTCATAATATAATGTTTCTTACCAGTCCAAACCGCTTTATCTGCTAGAACTTCTCTAGACATATTCATTTTTTGTTCAAATGCATTCATATATACATGCAATCGATTAAATGACTTGTTTATACATTCTTGTATTTTTGTTTCACATACCTTATCTAAAAATTTAATAATTTTTTCTTTATCACTTGTATCAGTAAAAACAGATTTAACTAAATCATCTAAACCTAGATAAATCGAATCAGTATCAGCGGCTATAATATAATCTTTATTTTCTGTTTTGAGAATTTTATTCAAATATCGATTAACATCATTCTCAACCCATCTAATTGAAAGCTGTCCACCAGTCGTAATAGCCGTTGCTTGTCTTTCATCATAAAATCTAAAATATTGATTACCTAAAGCACCATAAGCAGAATTAAGTTGAATCTTTCTTGCCATCTGCATATTATTTAATCTTGAAACCTCTTTAATAAGTCGTAATCTATCCAATCCATCGGTTTCTGTTTCTAATTCTTGTTGTGCCTTGAGCATATCTTTTTTAAACTTTTTTCGTTCTGCATACATTCTTTCCATCATTTCTGGAAGAAATCCTTGATGCTCATTTGAAAAATGAAATCCATTAGCTCCTATACAGATATCTTCAGTTTTAGCATAATCAGTACTAACTTCTTCGTTTAAAAGATTTTCAACTGATAATGATTTTTGAGGAAACTTTGTAAGTAGTGTTTCTGGAGAAATATTATATTGCATAATTAAATGTGGATATAGACTATCTAAATCAAAACTAGCAACCCACTCATACATTCCAGGAATAGGTTCTTTAACATAAGCGCCTATATAAGGTCTATCTTTTATTGAGTCTTTCTTAGGAGGAAGCTGTATACCTTTATTTCTTAATTCATTATAAATTAAAGTATCCCACATTCTAACTTGTGTATAAACATCTGTATAATTTACTTTGGCATCATATGCTAATACAATAGCCATTTCAATTAATTTCATTTTATCATCTAATTTATTAACAAGCTCAACATCTTTTACATTATACTCTATAAATTTCTGATAATCTTCTTTCCAAAGAGTATGTAATGAACCATATTCAGAATAATCTAATTTTCTTTCACCCAATTCAACATGAGCAATGTGATCTAATCTATAAGATTCTTGATTCTTATAAGTAAATTTTCGAAATAAATCTAAATAATCAAGAGTTGCAACACCCATAAGCTCATATGCTTGTTGCTGTTTTGCTCCCCCGAAACCCATCACCGTTCTCTCACTTACAAACTGCCAAGGCGATAAATCATAATAAAATGATTCGTCAAATAACAAATTCATTCTATTTACAAGATATGGTATATCAAAAAACTTAATATTCCAACCAGTAACAATGTCTATATCTTGCTTGGACCACAATGATATAAATTCTTGAAGTAAATGTAATTCATTTTCACATTCAAAATATTCAACATCATTCCTATGAACTTTATATTCACCACATCCAAAAACATAATATTTTCCATTTAAAGAAATAGTTATTGCGGTAACAGGTTCAGGAGCAGTTTCAGGATTAGGAAACCCGTTTTCCGAACCAGTTTCTATATCAATATTCGCAACTGTTATTTTGCTTAAATCGTAGTTTATTTGATCAGGAAAATTATCTGCAATAAAAGTATAATGATAATTTGTGTTTCCATAAATTTTAAAATTATCTACACCTTCATATTTTTTTATAAAATCTCTTGTTTGTCTAATATTGCCACAGTCAACAGGGGCAAGACATTTTCCTTCAAGAGTTCTATATTCGGTGGGTTCTGGTGAGTTGATGAATAGAGTTGGATTATAATCCAACTTTTTTTTGAAATGAATGCCGTTAGAATCTATTCCTCTATAATAGATTTTACCGCCCCAATTTTGTACATTTGTATAAAAGGTCATCTAGTGAATTTATTATGCCAAGATTTATCGTAATTACTATCTAATTTATCTAAATTAGTATAACACAATATAATATGATTGTCAATCCACGCTTTTTTATGAACTAATAAATGAAGCACAAATAATAATTGTAAGTAACACTTCCAGTAAAATGCTTTTACGGCTTCCATGGCAGATATTTGCCTTTTGTGTGTTTATTGATTATAATGGAATTTTTGCGACCTGTTCCATCTGCTTTATAAGAACAATGCACCCAACCACTATTGGGATCTCCCTCTGGATCAAAATATTCTAAAATAAGTTGATCATAATCTAAATTATTATAAACCCATTTTGCTAAATCATGGTTTGACACACCATTAATTTCAAAATCTGCGGCCTCTCCTTTTGCATGTTGAGATTTTGCAGAACTTCCTACCGCTAAACACAATTTAACTGATCTATATCCAGAATTAATTCTTATTGCTTTTCCAAAATGATCTCTTACAGGTTGTAAAATATTATTACAAACATTTGTCAAATTTATTACTTCCTCTAAACCAGGAGTATTGTCTATATTTTTTCTAATAGCGGTATCAGAAAAAGTCATTTCTTTAAATGAAAAATTTTTGGTGAGTTTCATCGTATTGAATCCTAAAAAAAAGGAGGCCATTTCATGGCCCCCCTTATCTGTGTTAAGTTGTTATTTTTTTACACAACTTTGTGATCAACCACTTTCACGCCATCATCTATATCAATTTTACGAGGTCTTTTTTCCTCAGGAATAATCCGTTCAAGCTGAACTTTAAGCAAGCCATTGAACAAATCTGCACCCTTCACAATGACATCATCAGCAAGATTAAATCTTCGGGCAAAGACTCGCTTGGCGATTCCATGATGTAAATAACCTTCATCATTTTGTTTTTCGTTTGGAACTGTTTTTATAGTAAGTGTTCCGTTTGTAAGTTCTATGTCTAGGTCGTCTTTAACAAATCCCGCAAGGGCAAGTTCGATCACATAATCTGTGTCGGTCACTTTGCGAATATTATAAGGAGGATATCCTTGTGAACTATTCGCTAAAAAAGCATCATCAAATAGACGATTAAAAAAAGAATCAAACCCTACTGATGTTGAAAGTGAGCGATTGAATTCTTCGATAGTTTTTGGTACTAAATACATATTATCTCCTTTTATAGGCAGATTAACTAATTAATCCTCTGCAATAAAGCCAGAGGGATGTTGCTGATTGCAACAATGAGAATTTCATTTTAATTCTCATAAGATCAATTATACTCTTATATATATGTTTTGTCAAGGGCTGATAAATATACTTTTTCTAATTTTTTTGATTTATCATATTTCCAATCATAATATTCTCCATCTTTTTCAACCCAAGAATAAAAAGAATATAATGCATTATTAGCTATTGGAGTAATTCTACCATGAACGTTTTTATTACCTTCATAACAAATACTTGTTCCCGTTTCTGTCATAAAAGCCTCTTCTTCAACATATATTTTCCATGGTTTGCCATAATGACAATGAGACAAAATAATTTCACAAGAAGGTCTATCTTTATGAAAATTTAATTTACTTCCTTCAAAATACA